>Ga0078972_1002879_pt1 | contig 54395 bp, 54 predicted proteins | sample YelNatPaOPGAMG01_FD_67568 | JGI IMG/M metagenome (GOLD analysis project Ga0078972, IMG submission 67568) | Hot spring thermophilic microbial communities from Obsidian Pool, Yellowstone National Park, USA - OP-RAMG-01 (SPADES assembly) (version 2) | ecosystem: Environmental > Aquatic > Thermal... | reverse complement strand
TGGTAAGGTGAAAAAGACAGGAGTAATTTATATTGGTGGCGGAGTACCAAAAGACTTTATTCAGCTTTTGGCAGTGACATCTGATTTACTTTTCAAAGATAAAAAGATTCCTGGAAGAAAAGGCGAAAAAAGACTCTTAACCGATGAGACATATTATCCTCACAAATACGCTGTCCAAATAACTACTGATTCTCCACAATGGGGTGGATTATCTGGGGCAACTTTAGATGAAGGCGTTTCTTGGGGTAAAGAAGTGCCAAAAAGAGAAAATTATGCTCAATGTTTTTGTGACGCAACTATTGCCCTACCAATCATTGCTCATGCTTTAGCTGAGAAAAAACTTAAAAGAAAAGGAATAACTTTTAACTTTTGACTTTTGAGTTTTGAGTTAATTTATGTACATCATTAAAGCCAATGGGCAAAAACAAGAATTTTCATTAGAAAAAGTAAAAAGAAGTTGTTTAAAAGCTGGTGCCTCATTACAGTTAGCCAATGAAATTGCCAGAAGAATTTCTCGACAAGTTAGAAATGGAATGACAACACGAGAAATCTGGCGACTGATTTTTCGCTATTTAGGAAAAGAAGCACCAATTGTTGCTTCTCGTTTTTCATTAAGAGATTCGCTTTTAAGACTTGGGCCAGAAGGATTTTTCTTTGAAAGATTAGTGGCAAAAATTTTTGAAAAGGAGGGTTATCAAGTTGAATTAGATAAGATTTTTAATGGATTTTGTGTTGAACACGAAATTGATGTTGTGGCAAAAAAAGAAAGTGAGGTTTTGATGATTGAGTGTAAATTTCATAATCAATATGGAATTTATACTGGTGTCAAAGATGTTCTTTACGTTTGGGCAAGATGGCTTGATCTAAAAGAAGGAAAGACTGATTTTACTCAACCAGTTTTAGTTTCTAACACTAAATTTTCTGATGATGCGATAAAATATGCTCGATGTAAAAATTTTTTATTAATCGGTTGGTCATATCCTGAAGAAAAAAATCTTCAATATTTCATTGAAAAAAATAAACTTTATCCAATTACAGTTTTGCGTCGTCTTGAAAAAAAATACGAAGAGAGACTTTTAAAAGAAGGAATTATTACCTGTCAGGATTTGTTGAAAATTGAACCAAGGAGTTTTCAAGCAAAAACAGGTCTTGATTCAAGAAAAATTTCTCTTTTACAAAATGAAGCAAGTTTGATTTTAAAATAAATTCAGAAAAGTAGATTAAGTGTTGCCTATTTTAAAAAAATTGATAAAATGAAAAGATAGTCATAAATTAATTAAATTTTATGGGAAAAAGACAAAAAATCCTTATTCTCTTAGCAATTTTTGCTCTTTTTTATTTATTTTTTACCTTCCCAGTTTTTGCTCAAGATGGAACAGAGATTCAGCCAGAAGAATTAGAGGTTAAAGAACCAAAAATTTTACCCAATAGTGGCGCCTATCCGATCAAAGAAATTTTCCGAAACTTTAGGCTATTTTTTATTCGTTCGCCAGTAAAAAAAGCTGAATTAAGACTTAAATTCGCTAATGAGAAATTAATGGAGGTTAAAGAATTAGTCAAATCTGAAGAAAATAAAGAATTAGTTGAAAAAACACTTTCTAGTTATCAAGACGAATTAGAGAAATTAAAAAATGAAATTCAAAGATTAAGTAAGGAAGATAAAGAAAAATTTTTAGAAAAGTATATTAACCATGCCTTAAAACAGCAGATGGTTTTAGAAAATATTGCTTCTCAAGTTAAAGGAGAAGTTTATGAAAAAATTTTAGCCAATCGTCAAAGACACTTAGAGAGATTTAAAGAAGTGATGGAGAAAGTTGAAAATAAGGAAAGGTTAAAGGAAAAAATTAAAGAAACAATTGATGAGGTTGTGGCTGTCGCACCTTTAAGAGCAGTTAAAGTTTATGAGACAATTAGAGAAGTTGAAGAAAAAGTTCCTAAAGAAATAAAACCAGAGATTGAAGAGATAAAAAAAGAAATGGTGAGTAAAACAACAGAAGTAATTAAAGTGCTTCCTCCAGAAATTCGAGAAGCAGAAACAGCAGTCCAAATAAAAATGTTGGCCAATCCTTTAGTTGCTCAGGAAATGATTGAAAAAATAAGAGAAAAAGCACCAGACGTTTTAATACCGCCGGTTTTACCTGCTGAGATTATTCAAGAAAAAATTGCCCCACTTCCCGAAGCAAAGAAAATAGAAGTTTTAGAAAGAATGACTGGAGAGAGGATAAAGCATTTAGAGAGATTAGAAGAAGTTAAAGAAAGGTTGGAAGCATTACCTCAACCAGCCCTGGCGCCAGAAGTAATTAAAAAAGCAATTGAAAGGCAATTAGAGAAAATTGAGATGAAGGTAGAAGAAATAAAAGCTCAACCTCTACCAACAGCCTCACCATTTCTTGAAAAAGTTAAAGAAGAATTAAAAGAGGCACCGAAAATTAGAGAAGAAATTATTAAAAGATTGCCAGAGTTTTCCAATGAATTAAAAGAGATTAAAGTCTTGCCGCCCAGGCCGGTAAAAATTCCAGAAAAAGAAACTGGTTTTTGCGGCTGGTCAACAAAAGCAACCTGCAAAACTGACGAAGATTGTATAAAAGGTGGTTGCTCAGCTCAGGTTTGCCAGGGGAAAACCGAAGAGCCAGAAATAACAACCTGCGAGTGGCGGGATTGTTATAATGCCGAGGCCTATAATCTAAGATGTGGTTGTTTTGAAGGAAAATGTCAGTGGGGGAAGTAATAGAATATAGAATTTTGAATTTAGGATTTTTGATATGTCTGAAGAGCGAAAGAAAAAGATTAAGGAGAAGATTATTTCTCCCCAGGAGAAAATATTAGCCGAATTTGGCGTGGCAAAAATCTATTCTGGTTTTTGGATTTTTTTAGGATTTTTGATTTTAATCATAAGTGTTATTGTTTCTCTTTTCTATATCAGTGATTTTTGGTTGGCAATCCTTTTTGGACTTGCTTTAATTTTTTATGGCTTTTATCTTCGCCTTGCCTATTTTTATTTTATAACTGATAAAAGATTGGTTTATTATTATCAATTTTTACATACCCAGTTAATTTCTGTTGACTATCAAAAAATTACCGATCTTAGTGTTAAAGAAAATTTTTTAGAAAAAATATTTTTTGGTTCAGGAAATTTAGCCATTAATACTGCTGGAGGACCAAAAGAAGAAATTATTTTTTCTCACATTGATAATCCTCATTTTATAAAAAGAAAAATTAATGAAATTATAAGTAGCCAGAAACAAAATATTAAGGAAAGATTTCAGAATACTTAAATGTTTAAACTTAAAAAAGAAAAAAAATCAAAAATAGGTGTTTTTGGTGGAACCTTTAACCCACCGCACTTAGGACATTTATTGATTGCTAAAAAAGTAATAAAAAAATTTGGCTTTAAAAAACTTCTCTTGATGGTGACTGGCAAACCCGCCCTAAAGACAAAAGATTTGGCACCAATTAAAGATAGGTTAGAAATGACAAAAATTTTGGCTCAATATCATCCAAAATTTGAGGTTTCAAAAATAGAAATTGAAAGAGCTAAAAAAGGAAAAAAATCATATACGATTGAGACAATTGGGGAATTAAAAAAAAGATATAAAAATGAAGAAATTTATTGGATTATTGGCGAGGATTCTTTAAATGAAATTCTTGAGGGGAAATGGAAAGGCGGATTAAAGATTTTTGATGAGGCAAAATTTGTTGTTATTGAAAGACCTGGTTATAAAAAGAAAATTCCTAAAAAAATTAAAGAAAAAATTGAAATTATTAAACTAAATATTCCGATTTCTAGTACTGAAATTAGAGAAAAAATTAGAAAAAAGGAGGATGTGAGTAAAATGGTGCCAATTAAAATTTTAAAATATATTAAAAAGAAAAAACTTTATGAAAAAAATGATGCTAAAAAATTTTAAAATAGATGAAAAAAAAGCAAAAAGAATAATTAAGGAAAAAGTAAAGGAGATTAGAAATTATTTCAAAAGATCTGGATTTAAAAAAGGAATTATTGGTCTTTCCGGTGGTCTTGATTCCGCTGTTTCCTGTTGTTTATCTGTTTATGCTTTGGGAGAAAAAAATGTCATTGTTGTTTTAATGCCTTATGTTGGGATAACTGATTCAAAAGGAATAAACGATGCTTTAAAATTAGCAAAAAATTTAAAAATTCCAAATAAAAACATCTTAATAATCCCGATCAATAAAAGTGTTGATGCCTCCTGGCAATTGTTAAAAAAATATAAAGGTAAAGAAAAGATAAGGTTTGGTAATTTGATGGCTAGGGAAAGAATGAAAATTTTATTTGATTTATCGCAAGTTTTTAAAGCAATTGTTATTGGCACAGAAGATAGATCAGAAAAAGAATTGGGTTATTTTACTTTATGGGGAGATCAGGCATCAGGCATTGAACCAATTTTAAATTTATGGAAAACCCAGGTTTATCAGTTAGCAAAATTTTTAAAAGAGATTCCAGAAGAAATTTTAAAAAAGTCTCCTTCGCCAGGTTTATGGAAAGGACAAACAGCAGAAAAAGAACTAGGCTTTTCTTATGAAGAAGCTGATATTGTTTTATCAGCCATTAATGATTTAAAAATGAAACCAAATGAAATTATTAAAAAATTTAAAATTTCAAAAAGAAAAATCAATCTAATTTTAAATCGAGCAAAAATTGGTGAAATAAAAAAGAAGATTCCCTATATTCTCAAAAATTAAAATTATAAAATGATTAAGGCATCAGGAGCTGTTCTTTATTTTTTTAAAATCCTTAAAAATCTTGGGTAAAAATTTTGATGTGGTATAATATTATATATGGAAAAAAAGATTGAAAGTTTGGTGAAAAAATTGATTAAAGAATTGAAGAAAAGAAAAATTTTTTTAGGGGTTATGGAGTCTTGTACCGGTGGTGGTTTTTCTAATGCCATTACTAATGTTGAGGGGGCTTCTGAAATTTTTAAAGGGGGGATTGTTGCTTATTCAAATGAAATAAAAATTAAATTTGGTGTTTCAAAAGATCTGATAAAAAAATATTCAGTTTATTCAAAAGAAGTTGCTTTGGCAATGGCAAAAGCAGTAAAGAGGAAATTGAATACTGATGTTGGCGTTGGAATTACCGGTTCAATTTCAAGACCTGATCCAAAAGAAATAAAATCAAAGGTTGGTGAAGTGTTTGTTGCTGTTTCTTTCAAAAACAAATCTTTAGTTAATAAATTTCTTTTTCCAAATAAGAAAAGGTCGAAAGTTAAATTAATGATAATCTTTAAAACTCTTAAAATGATATTTGAAATTTTAAAAATATGAAGAAAAAATTAACTAAACAGGAGGCAAAAGAAAGAATTGAAAAATTAAAAAGAGAGATTGCTTATCATGATTATCTCTATTATGTTTTAGATAAACCAGAAATTTCTGATGCCGCTTATGATTCTTTAAAAAGAGAGTTAATCGAATTGGAAAAACAATTTCCTGAATTTATTACCCCCGACTCTCCAACTCAAAGAATTGGTGGTCAACCATTAGAAAAATTTGAAAAATTTAAACACAAAGTTCCTATGCTTTCATTACAGGACGCAATGGATGAAAATGAATTGAAAGATTGGGAAGAAAGAATTAAAAAACTTCTTGCTCCATCAGAAATAAAAAAATTAGATTATTTTGCCGAACTTAAAATGGATGGTTTGGCAGTGACATTAATTTATAAAAATGGCATCTTTTTTAAGGGAGCAACAAGAGGCGATGGTTTTACTGGCGAAGAAATTACTCAAAATTTAAAAACAATTAAAACGATTCCTTTAAGATTAAGAACAGAAGAGCTAGATGAAAAGACAAGAAAAAAAATTGAAAGTGGTGAAGTTGAAATAAGGGGTGAGGCATTTATGACAAAGAAAGCATTTTTAGAACTTAACGAAGAACAAAAAAAGAAAGGAGAAGATCTTTTTGCTAATCCAAGAAATGCAGCTGCTGGTTCAATTAGACAACTAGATCCAAAAATTACTGCCTCAAGAAAGCTTGATTTCTTTGCCTATCAAATTGTTACTGATTTAGGTCAAAAAACTCATCAGGAAGCGCACCAACTTTTAAAAAAGCTTGGTTTCAAAGATAATCCTCATAATCAATATTGTAAAAATATTGAAGAAGTGATTGATTTCCACAAAAAAATTACTCAAATTCGAGAAAAACTGCCTTATGAAATTGATGGTGTGGTGGTGACAGTTAATGATAATAAAATTTTTGAGAAACTTGGTATCGTTGGTAGGACGCCGCGTGGTTCAATTGCCTTTAAATTTCCTGGGATGGAAGCAACAACAAAAGTTAAAGAAATTGTTGTTCAAGTTGGTCGAACAGGAAAATTAACACCGGTGGCAATTCTTGAACCAGTGAAAGTTGGTGGAGTAACTGTTTCAAGAGCAACCCTTCATAATGAGGATGAAGTTAAACGTCTTGATGTGAGAGTGGGGGATACGGTTATTGTTCAGCGGGCTGGCGATGTGATTCCTGACATAAAAGGGGTAATAAAAAGTTTAAGAACAGGTAAAGAGAAAAAATTTTCGATGCCTAAAAAATGTCCTGTTTGTGGATCTAAAGTCATTAAAAAAGAAGGAGAAGTTGATTATTATTGCTCAAATAAAAATTGTTTTGCTCTTCAGCGAAGGTATTTATATCACTTTGTTTCAAAAAAGGCATTCGATATTGAACATTTAGGACCAAAAATTGTTGATCAATTAATTGATGAAGGGTTAATTGAAGACGCGGCTGATATTTTTTCTTTAACCCAAGGTGATTTAGAGCCATTAGAACGATTTGCTGAAAAATCTGCGAGAAATTTAATTGAAGCAATTAATAAGGCAAAAAAGATCCCCTTGGCTAGATTTATTTATGCTTTAGGAATTCGTCATGTTGGTGAAGAGAACGCGAGATTAATTGCTCAAAAAATAATTACTAAATTGAAAAAAAAGGATAAAAAATTAAAAATAAAAGAATTTTTAAAAATCGCTAAAGGTTTCTCCCTTGAAGAATTACAAAAAATTCCTGATATAGGGCCAGTTGTTGGTAAAAGTATTTACGATTGGTTCCATGATAAAAAAAATATAAAATTTTTAGAGAAATTAGATAAAGTTGGTATTGAAATAGAATTACCAGAGATAAAAATTTCGCCAAAATTAGAAGGAAAGACCTTTGTTTTCACTGGTGCTTTAAAATCAATGACTCGCGATGAAGCAAAAGAGAAGGTTAGACTTTTAGGTGGTGATGTGTCATCTTCAGTTTCAAAAAATACTGATTATGTTGTTGTTGGTGAAGAACCTGGATCAAAATATGAAAAAGCGAAAAAGTTAGGAGTAAAGATAATTTCAGAAAAAGAATTTCTTGAAATGATAAAATAGTGACAGTTACCCTAAAGTGAGGTTGTAAATAAATTAGATAGAAATTTATTAAGAAGAGAATGAAACCTTATCATTTATTATTAAAATTTTTTCATCAGATACCCAAAGGTTTAGTTTTAGATATTGGATCAGGGAGGGGAAGAAATAGTTTTTTCTTGGCAAAAAAAGGATTTGAGGTCGAAACTATTGATATTGACCAACAATCTATAAACGAGATAAAAAAAACCATCCAAGAAAATAAACTTTCTATTAAGGCAAGGTGTCTTGATTTGAGGGAATTTCAATTTACGGCCAATAAATATTCTTTGATTTTAGCTATCCAATCTTTAAATTTTATCAAAAAATCTGATTTTGAAAAAATAATAGAGAAAATTAAAGATAGTTTAATAAAAGGTGGTTTTTTTATAATTTCAGCTTTTACTATTTCTGACCCTTCTTTTAAAAAATTTAAAAAGAAATCTCAGCCAATAGAAGAAAATACTTTCTATAGTAAAAAAACGCCCAATTGGTGGCATTTCTTTAAGAAAAACGAACTTAAAAAATATTTTCAATCAGGGTTTGAAATATTACATTACTCAGAAAGAATAGTAAAAGACAAAAAGCCGCGTCCTCACACTCATAGTATTGTAGAGATGGTGATAAGAAAAAATAGTGACAGTCACCATAAAGTAAGGTCGTAGAACCCGCATCAAATAACAATTTAAAGTGAAAATTTTAAAAATGGCAAAATTTTGTGACAATCTAAATTTTTCTTCTATTAATGATGGTTTTAAGATCATGGAAAAAGGGAACTGTCCCTTGGTTTTAACTCTACATTTTATGATGGTTTTCCAACCAATATTAGACTTTCTCGATGTTTAATTATCTTTTCTTGAAAATATCTCCTAAATTCTTGAAATTTTATTTTCTCTATTAACCGTTGAGTCTGTTCAGGATCAAAAACAGATCGATTATATAAAAGCCACCCACTATAATATTCTAATAAATCAAAAGGGTCTGCTGTAATTGAATCTATTAAAATTTTTTTTGTCTGATAAAAAATTTTCTCATCAAAATTGAAATTCTTAATGATCGCAGGAATTAGTTTCAAAACTTCTTTTGTTTTTGTTACCTGACAGCTAGTATAAAAATCCAGGATTGAAATTAGGCAACTGGCATAAGTATAAAAATTCGATTCAATATGATAAACTAGACCAAACTCCTCTCGCAATTTTCTAAATAATTCTTTTTCGATTAAAAGCTGGATTAATGGCATTAAAACATAATCTTTCTTTAAGAGATCTCGATATAAAAAAGTATAAATAAAATGACCTCGATTAAAATTCTTATTTCTAACTTCAATAATTCTTTTTTTACTAATTGACCGAATAGTAGGAAATTTAATTATTTTTTTTAAACCAGCATTTACAAAATTAATTTTTTGTAAATTGTTTAAAAACTTATCAACAGCTTTCCAATTACCTATCAGACCAAAAACCATATTTTCTGGTTGATAATGACGATAAAAAAAATCTACAATTTTTTTAATAGTTGCTTGCTGAATCGATTTTTTTTCTCCATAAAAATTGTTAGACAATGGGTGATTACCAAAAATTTCCCTATCTCTTATTGAATAAAAAAATTCTTTTTGATTTTTTTCTAACATCAATTTTATCTCCTCAACAACAACCCTTTTTTCTATTTTCAATTTATTAGACGAAGGACTGAAAGAAAAAAATTCTTGTAAAAAATTGTTAAATTTATCTAAAACTTTAACTGGAATATCAAACAAAAAACTTGAGTATTCCTTTCCAACAAATGCTTCGTAATCAACATCAATAAATTTTAAGAAGTCAGACAAATTATTGAAATTGTCATATCTCCGATTAATTAAAAGATGTTCTATTAAATGAGAAAAACCAAATTCTGAGCTTTTTTCAAACAGTGAGCCGCATTTAATAAAAAGAGTTAAATAAATTCTCTTTGGACTACCGAGTTGGCCTAAATAAAAAATTTTTAATCCGTTAGACAATTTTTTTAATTTAATCATACTAATATACTAATAAAATTTAATTTTAAAATTTCAAAGTCACCTTTATTACTTTAAATTTTATCATTCTAGATCTAATTTTTCAAATTCTTTTTTTGTAATTTGAGGTTAAATAACGACCGCTATTTTTGAAAGAAGCGGTCGTTTTAATCCGTCTTATTTCCAGTGACGGTGTTTCCCCCGATTAGCCCATTGATAGACCCTACCAGACCGCCGGTCAATAATGTAAGCAGCTCCTTGATTAGCTTTTCGAGCAGGATCTTTTGGCCGAGAGTATTTTAACCGGTAATAACCTCCGCTAGTAACGTGACCCTTGCCAGAAAATGCTTTGCCAATTCTGAAGAAGCCAGACATCTTTTTCACTTCCTTTCTTTGCATCTTTTTCACCTCCTTTTTTTAGATTTCAAGGAGTTTTGATTTTTCCCTCCTTGATACTTTCAATTTACTACTTCTTCTTGTCAAGTCAAGGCAGGTTTTCCACAGGCTAAAAATTATATAAAAAGGCCTTGTTTTTTTGTTTTTAAATGGTTATAATTAATCAATCAATTTTAGTACTTTTATAAAATTTCGTAATTTTGCCGGTTATGCTTAGTAAAAAAGAAGTTGAACATATTGCTTATTTGGCACGGTTAAAATTGACTGAAAAAGAGAAAGAAAAATTTTCTAAAGAGCTTTCTCAAATTTTAAATTTTGTTAAAAAATTAAATGAGGTTGATACAGAAAAAGTGGAGCCTTTTGTTTTTGAAAAAATAAAAAATGTTTTAAGAGAGGATAAGATAAAGAAATATGAAAAATTTAAGAAATTGATAGATCAAGCGCCAAAAAAAGAAGGGAATTTTATTAAAATTAAAAAAGTATTTTAAAAAATTGATATGAATTTAAATCAATTAACAATTAAAGAAGCAGAAAAAAGATTGAGAGGAAAAGCTTTTTCTTGTTTTGAACTATTGAAAAGTTGTCTTAATGAAATTAAAAAGAAGGATAAAGAAATTAACGCTTTCATTACTTTAAATGAAAATGCTTTAAATGAAGCAAAAGAAATTGATAAAAAAATTTTAAAAAAAGAAAAAATTGGGAAATTGGCAGGTATTCCAATAGCCGTTAAAGATAATATTTTGGTTGAAGAACTAAGATGTACAGCTGGCTCAAAAATTTTAGAAAACTATATTGCCCCTTTTGATGCAACAGTAATAGAAAAACTAAAAAAAGAAGGGGCGATTATTATTGGTAAAACCAATCTTGATGAATTTGCTATGGGTTCATCAGGCGAATATTCTGCCTTTGGTCCAACAAGAAATCCTCATCATTTATCTTATGTCGCTGGTGGCTCATCTTCTGGTTCAGCAGCAGCGGTGGCGGCAAATTTTTGTTTAGGTGCTTTAGGTTCTGATACAGGAGGTTCAATTAGATTACCATCCGCTTTTTGTGGAGTTGTCGGTTTGAAACCTTCTTATGGTTCTGTTTCTCGCTATGGATTAATTGCTATGGCCTCATCGCTGGATCAGATTGGACCAATAGTAAAAACAGTTGAAGATGCAGAAATTATTTTTAACATCATTAAAGGAAAAGATGAACTTGATTCAACAACAATTGATTTAAATTTTAAAACTGAGAAAGCAAATTTAAAGAAGATTCAAAACTTTAAAATTGGTCTCCCAAAAGAATATTTTACTAAAGGATTAAATGAGGAAATTAAAGGGAAAATAGATGAAATAATAAAAAAATTAGAAAATCAAGGAATAAAGATTAAAGAAGTTTCATTACCTCATACTGAGTATGCTTTAGCCTGTTATTATCTCATCATGTCTTCTGAAGTTTCAGCCAACTTAGCCAGATATGATGCCATTAGATATGGAAAAGTGAAAGTTGAAGAAAAGAAAATAAAAAACATTAATGATTGGTATTTAGAAGTTAGAACAAAATATTTTGGCGAAGAAGTTAAAAGAAGAATAATGTTAGGAACCTATACTCTTTCCGCTGGCTATTATGAGGCTTATTATCTTAAAGCGCAGAAGGTAAGAAATTTAATTAAAAAAGATTTTGAAAATGTTTTTAAAGAAGTTGATTTATTAATTACCCCAACGACACCAACAACTGCTTTTAGATTAAATGAAAAACAAACACCTTTGGAAATGTATCTTTCTGATATTTTTACTGTGGCTGTAAATTTAGCTGGTTTACCAGCTATAAATTTACCGATTGGCTTTGCCAAAAACAATTTACCTATTGGTTGTCAAATCATAGGAAACTATTTAAAAGAAGACGAAATTTTTGAACTTGGTAAAATTATAGAAAAAATTAGATAGATATTTTTTTAAATTTTGCTATAATAAAGCTTATGGGTCTATTTGATTTTTTTTCAAAAAGTTTAGGAATTGATCTTGGAACGGTAAATATGAAAGTTTATTTAAAAGGGAGAGGAATCGTTGTTAATCAGCCAACGGTTGTAGCTATAAACAATAGAACAAATCAGATTATTGCCCAAGGTTTTTCCGCCAGAAAAATGTTAGGAAAAGCACCAAGTTATGTTTCGGTAATAAAACCATTGGAAAACGGGATTATTGTTGATTTTGAGGTGACAGAAAAAATGCTTTCTTCTGTTTTTGAAAAAATTCGTTTAAGTGCCTTTTCCTTAACTAGACCAGAAGCAATCATTTCTGTTCCAGTTGATATTACCGAAGTTGAAAAAAAATCTTTTGAGGATGTCGTTTTAAGAGCTGGAGCAAGAAAAGTTTATTTAGTTGAAAGACCAGTCGCCGCAGCAATTGGAATAAGATTACCAATTTCAGAATCGATTGGTAATTTTATTGCTGAAATTGGCGGTGGATTGACCGAGATTGCGATTATTGCTTTAAACGGGATTGTTGCTTTTAAATCTTTGAAAATTGGTGGCGAAACATTGAATAAAAATATTGCTCAATATGTTCGAGAAAGATCAAATCTTTTACTTGGAGAACAGACAATTGAGGAAATAAAAATAAAAATTGGAAATCTCTCTTCTGAAAAAGAATCTCAGATAATGAGAGTGAAGGGTCGGGATATAATTACTGGCTTACCAAAAGAAATTTCTTTATCAGTTGAAGAAATAAAGGAAGCGATTACTCCGACAATTGAACTTATTACTGAAGCAATTTCTGATACCATTGAAAAAACTCCTCCAGAACTTGTAGCCGATGTTTTAGAAAGAGGAATTATTCTTTCTGGTGGTGGAGCACTACTTAAAGGTTTATCAAAATTTATCCATAAAAAAATAAAAATTCCTGTCCATGTTGCTGATGATCCCACTACTTCTGTAATTAGAGGCCTCGGTTTTATTTTAGAAGATTTCGAAAATCTAAAGAGTGTTTTACTTCCTTCAACTAAAGAGTGATTTAATATGAAGGATAAAAAATTTATTATTATTGGAATTATTGTCTTAATAATTCTTTTTCTTCAAGTTTTTAAACAGCCATTTTTTATTAACAAACTATTTCTGCCAATTCAGAAAATTTTTTTTCATTTTGATAAAAGAATTTCAAATTCTTTAGATTTTCTTTTTACTAAAAAAAATTTAATCGAAGAAAACGAAAGATTAAAAAAAGAAATAGCAAGATTAATTGTTGAAAATATAAAATTAAAATTGATTGAGGAAGAAAACGAGAACTTAAAAAAAGAATTGAATTTTAGAAAAAAGGAAAATTATCAAACAATTTTGGCAAATGTGATTGGAAAAAAAATGGAAGGGGGGATAGAGTGGTTTATTATTGATCGAGGAGAAAAAGATGGAGTAAAAGAAGGTTTTGTTGCGGTAAAAGAAGGAATAGTTGTTGGAAAGGTAATGAAAACAAGTTATGATTTTTCTTATCTTTTACCACTTCTTGATGAAAGGGTGAAATTGGCGGTTCTTGTTGTTTCGCCAGAAGGAAAAATTGAAAATAAAGTTGAAGGGTTAACAAGGGGTAAAAATGGTTTAGTTGTTGAACTTGATTTTGTTCCTTTAGATAAAAATATAAAAGAAAATGATTTAGTTTTTACTTCTGGACTTGAATATCAAATTCCAAAAGGACTTTTTGTTGGAACTTTAAAAAGTGTTAAATCTCAATCAACCAGTCTATTTTATCAAGCAATTATTGAAGTCCCAATAAAATTAGATGATGTTGAAATATTAAGTATTGTTATTCCAAAAGGATGAAAATAGTCTTTCATTTACTTTTTATTTTTTTAGTTACTCTCCTAGAAAAAACTGAATTGTTAGGGAAAATTTTTCTTACCCCGACCCTTTGTTTTGTTATCTTTTTTTCTACTTTTAAAAATAAAATTTCGCTTCTTTGGCCAATTTTAGGAGGATTATTTTTAGATATTTTTTCTATTTTTAAAATTCCAATTTTTACCATTTCTTTTCTTCTTACTTTTTTAATTATTAATTTTGCTAATGAAAAAATTTTTACCACGAAAAATTTTCTTTCTTTTATAATATTTTCCGCTGGCGGTGTTATTCTTTATAATCTCATATTTTTAATCATCAATTTTATTGCCTATCTTTTAAAAATTGACCAATTTTTTATTAGTTTCAATTCGAAATATTTTCTTTCCATTTTTTCAAACACAGTTTTTACCCTATTTTTACTTTCTGCCTTTAGAAAAAAAATATGAGGAATATTTTCCCAAACTTTGATGAGGAGAGAAAGATTTTTGTCAAAAAACCTGTTGAAAATGAAATTGAGCCTCTTTCAGCAATGAAAGGGGAAGCAATAAGATTGACTATCAATGAGAAAATGCTTAATTTTTTTCTCTTTGTTTTCTTTTTGTTTTTCATCGCTATTTTTATTAGATTGTTTTCTCTTCAAATAATAGAAAAAGATTACTGGCTGAAAGTGGCGGAGAGAAACGAAGCTAGAATTGAAGAAATTTTGCCAAATAGAGGAATTATTTATGATCGAAACACGATCCCATTGGTAAAAAATGTTCCAAAATTCTCTCTTTATCTTATTCCAAAAAATTTTCCTAAAGAAAGAAAGGAAGAGATTTTCAAAAAATTGAAAGAAATCATTAAAGAAATTCCTCCTTTAAATGAAGAAAATCAAAAAGATAAAATTTTAATTAAAGATAATTTGACATTAAGAGAGGCAATTCTTTTTGAAATAAATAAGGATTTTTTGCCAGGAATTGTTTTGGAAACTAAAAAAATAAGGGAATATATTCAAGGTAGGGAATTTTCTCATCTTTTGGGCTATACCAGTAAAGTTTATAAAGAAGAATTGGAACTTGGTTATTCTCCAACACAAGAAGTTGGAAGATATGGCCTTGAGAAATATTATGATAAGCTTCTTTCTGGTAAACCAGGGAAAAAAAGAATTGAACCAAAAAAAATAGGAGGAGAAAATATTGTGGCCTTTGAGCCACCAAAAGATGGTGAGAATTTAGTTTTAACTATCGATGCTAGACTTCAAAAAGTTTTAGCTGAATCTTTAGAAAAATGGACAAAAACTTATGGTGGAAAAGCAGGGGCGGGTATCATCTTAAACCCAAAAAATGGCGAAATTTTAGCCATGGTGAGTTATCCATTTTTTGATAATAATTTATTTGCTAAAGGAATTTCAAAAGAAGATTTTGAAAAAATTGTTAATGATCCAAGAAAACCACTTCTTTTTAGACCACTTCAAGGTGAATATCGTCCTGGTTCAACAATTAAAATGGCTATTTCTTTGGCTGCTTTGGAAGAAAAAGTGATTGATGAAAAAACTACTTTTTTGAGTACTGGTGGAATAAAGGTTGGAAAATGGTTTTTCTCAGATTGGAAAAAGGGTGGACATGGGCTAACAAATTTAAAAAAAGCGATAGTTGAATCAGTGAATACTTATTTTTATAAAGTTGGTGAATTGTTAGGGCCAGAGAAAATTTCAGAATATTTAAAAAAATTTGGTTTTGGAAAAAAAACAGAGGTTGATTATCCCTCTGAAAAAGACGGATTTATTCCGACACCATCTTGGAAAAAGGAATTTAAAAATGAGGAATGGTTTGTTGGTGATACTTACAATTTATCAATTGGCCATGGTGAAATAAAAACAACCCTGATTCAAATTGCTAATTTAACTTCAGCAGTTGCTAACGAAGGGAAAATTTTTAAGCCACATTTTTTGAAAAGTGAAACACCTCAACTTTATTTAGAAATTCCTTTAAAGAAAGAAAATTTTAAGTTGGTTAAAGATAGTTTAAGAGAGGTAGTGATTTCTGGAACAGCCAGATATCTTAATGATTTAAAAATTTCTGTCGCTGGGAAAACTGGAACTGTTGAGAAAGGAAATGAGAAACCAGATTCTTTATTTACTTGCTTTGCCCCATTTGAGGATCCAGAAATTGTCATCACAGTTATTGTTGAAAATGGTGGCGAAGGCAGCGGAGCAGCGGTAAGAATTACTAAAGATGTTTTAAACTGGTGGTATAATTTCAAACAATAAGGTATAATAATTATATGAGTTTACCAAAAGAACAGTTAAAAAAGATTTTAATAGAGAAAGGATTGATAAAAGAAAATGATTTTAATGAAGCGGAAAAAATAGCTATAGAAGAAAAAAAAGATTTAGAAGATGTTTTAGTTGAAAAAGGATTAATTGAAGATGAGGAACTTGGTAAATTGATTGCTAAAGAATTGAATTTTCCATTTGTTAATCTAAGGGAAGAGGTGATTGATGAAGAGATATTAAGAATCATTCCGGAAATAGTGGCTCGAACTCAATTAGCAATTGCTTTTTTTAAAGATAAAGACGGATTAAAGGTTGCCATGGCCAATCCAAAAAATTTAGATTTTATTGTTAATCTTTCTAAAAAAACTGGTGAAAAAATTATTCCATATTACGCCACAAAAAGGGATATTAAAGAAGCACTTTTAAAATATAGAAAACCTTTAAAAGAGGAATTTGAGGAAATAATTAAAAAGGGATTAGAGGAAATTGAAACAACAGCCAAAAAAGAATTACCGATTATTAAAATGGTCGATTCAATTATTGAATATGGTTATCAAAACAAAGCCTCAGATATTCATATCGAACCACAAGAGTTGAAAACGGTTATTCGCTATCGAATCGATGGGGTTCTTCATGATGTTGTTGAACTACCAAAAGAAATTCATGACCATTTAATTTCAAGGATAAAAATTTTAGCTGAGTTAAGAATAGATGAACATCGCGCTGCTCAAGATGGAAGATTTTCAAAAAAATTTGATTCAGAAAAAGTTGATGTTAGAGTTTCGATAGTTCCAATTACAAAAGGAGAGAAAGCAGTTTTAAGGCTTTTATCAGAAAGGGTTAGGCGTTTTGATTTAGACGATTTAGGATTTTCTGAAGAAGATTTTTTGAAAGTAAAAAGGAATATCAAAAAACCATGGGGAATGATTTTAGCCACCGGTCCAACTGGTTCAGGTAAAACAACAACATTATATGCGATTTTAAAAGTTCTTAATAAAAGGGAGGTTAATATTGCGACAATTGAAGATCCAGTTGAATATGATATTGAAGGGGTAAATCAGATTCAAGTTGATCCGGCAGTTAATCTTACCTTTGCTGAAGGACTTAAATCAATTTTAAGGCAAGATCCAGATATCATTATGGTTGGTGAAATAAGAGATAATGAAACAGCAAAAATTGCCGTTAATGCTGCCTTAACCGGACATTTAGTTTTATCAACACTTCATACCAATGATGCCCCAAGTGCCTTACCAAGGTTGATCAATATGGGAATAGAACCATTTTTAATTGCTTCTTCAGTAAACTTAATTATTTCCCAAAGATTGGTGAGAAGAATTTGTCCAAAATGTATTAGCTCGCGCTTTTTAGATAAAAAAGAAATTTTAGAATCATTGAAAGGGTCACCGGAAATCTTAGAAAGATTAATTTCAATTTTAGAAAAAAATCAAAAAATAAAAGTTTATTTTGGTAAGGGTTGCCCTTTATGCTATAATTCTGGATATTTAGGAAGAATTTCAATCTTTGAAGTTTTAGAAGTTTCAGAATCAATTAGAGATTTGATTATGAAGAGAGCAGATTCAACAACGATAAAAAAACAAGCAATAAAAGAAGGAATGAAAACAATGATCGAGGATGGGATAAATAAAGTTTTAAAAGGTTTAACAACATTAGAGGAAGTTTTTAGGGTGACAAAAGAGTAAATTATATTTTATGATTTTTACTTATACTGTTTCAACAAAAGAAGGAAAGATTGAAAAAGGTGAAATTGAAGCTTTTAATAGAAGCGAAGCAATTGCTACCCTTTTAGCCAAGGGTTATTTAATTCTCTCTTTGAAAGAAAAGAAAAAGTGGTTTAAATTAAAATTTCCTTTTGAGAGAGTTAGCGATTTGGAAAAAATTTATTTAATTAAAAATTTATCATTAATGACTAAAGCAGGTTTACCTCTACCAGAAATTTTTGATTTTCTCATCGATCAAGCAAAAAGCAGAAAACTTAAAGAAGCATTAAAAGAGATAAAAAAAAGAGTTTCAGAAGGTTCATCTCTTTATTCTGCTTTTTTATTTTATCCTGAAATATTTCCACCTATCTTTTTGGGATTAATTAAATTAGGGGAAGAATCTGGTCAATTGGCTAATGTTTCTGAACATCTTCATTATTTATTTCTTTCTCAATATGAATTTAAAAAGAAAATTAATTCTGCCTTAATTTATCCAGCGATGATAATTATTACTGCCCTCTTTGTCTTTCTTTCATTTTTTACTTTTCTTTTACCTAAAATAACCCAACTTTTCACTCGTTTAGAAATAAAATTACCTTTAGTGACAAGAATTTTAGTTTGGTTAATAAATTTCTTTCAGAAAAACTTTCCTTTTATCTTTTTAGTGGTTATAATTTTAATTGTTTCATATTTTTTACTTTCCAAAAGAAGAGAAATGAAAAAAATATTTTCCTCAATTGATCTTTCCTTGCCGATAGTTGGTAAAATTTTAAAAGAAATCAACCTCTCTCATTTTTCTAAAAATCTTGGTCTTCTTTTAAAAAGTGGCATGCCAATAGAAAGAGCATTAATTTTAAGTGCAGAAATTACTCAAGACGAGATTTATAAAGAAAGAATTAAAAAAATTTTAGAAATGGTAAGGAAAGGGGAAAAACTTTCTACTTCAATGGAGAGCTTTCCTAAAGAATTTCCTAAAAATTTTACAAAAATAATCGCTGCCGGTGAAAGAAGTGGAAATCTTGTTGAATCTTTAGAGTATCTTTCCTCATTTTATGAAGCAGAATTAGAAAGAGACACCAAAGATTTAACCATTGCTTTTGAACCTCTTCTTTTGGTACTCATTGGTCTTTTGGTCGCTTTTGTTGCTTTAGCCATTATTTCGCCAATTTATCAATATATTTCTGCTCTAGGTGGTCTACGTTAAATTTAATGATATGATATTATTTGGTCCAAAAAGAGGGTTTGGGATAGATATTTCTGATTATTCAATAGAAGTTTTAGAATTGGAAAAAAGGCATGAAAAGATTTCTGTCAAAAGTTTTGGAAGAATTGAAATTCCTAATAAAGAATTGGTTGAAAATGGGGTGATTAAAGAAAAAGAACTTTTAATTAAATCAATAAAAGAAGTTATTGCTAAAAGTCAGCCAGAAAAAATTAAAAGTAGATATGTTCTTTTCTCTTTACCAGAATCTAAAGTTTTTCACTATATTATGGATGTTCCAGTTAATCTTACTCAAGAACAAATCAGAGAAGCAATTTCTTATAAAATCGAATCAATTTTTCCTTATTCCGTAAAAGATCTTTACACCGATTTTAAGATCATAGAAAAAAAGGAAAAAGAACAAGAAGTTTTTCTTGTTGCTTCACCAAAAGAAATTGTTGAAAGTTTTAAAGAGGTTTTAAAAAAAGCAGGACTAATTCCCATTGTTTTTGATATGGAATCGATAAGTTTAGCTCGGGCATTAATTGAAAAATTCGAAAAAGGGAAAGGATATTTAATTTTAGATATTGGGGCTAGAACTTCTATCATTAGTGTTTTTGATGCTCTTGGTCCTCGTTTTACCACTAATATAAAATTGGCTGGCAATCGTTTTAATAAAGAAGTGGCTAAAGCCATGGGTGGAATTCCTTTAGATGAAGCAGAGAAGTTGAAAATTAAAGAAGGATTTCTTTCAGAAAAATTTGGCCATGTTTTGAAAGAAACAATTAAAATTCTCACTGCGGAAGTTAGAAAAGTAATAGAATATACTCAAGAAAAATATGGTTTTAAAATTGAAAAAATTATTTTAGCCGGTGGTTCAAGTTTATTACCGGGAATTGTTGAAGTTGTTTCCGAGCAAACAGGAGTTTTTACCGAAAGAGGGGATCCATTAATTAAAATAGGGAAAGATAATATTTTAGCCAAAGAAGAAAAAAATATTTTATTTGCTAATGTCATTGGCTTGGCTCTCAGGGCTTTAGAAAAAGATCCAATTAGGGTTGACATAAATTTTATTAAAGGATAAAATAAAATCCAAGGTCGATAATTAATAAATTAACATTAACCTATGAAAAAAGGTTTTACATTAATTGAACTTTTAGTTGTCATTGCGATTATTGCCATTTTAGCCGGCATTGTCATTATTGCGGTCAATCCAGCCAGACAAATCGCTCAAGCTAGGAATGCTCAAAGAAGAGCCGATGTTTTAACAGTTTTAAATGCCATTCATCAGTTTTTTGTTGATAATGGTAATTTCCCAAAAGGAAATCTATCTGAATTTCCAACCACTCCTTATCAGCTTGGAACAGCGACAAGTGGTTGTGATTTAACTTGCGGTGATTGGACAACTAATGGTGCTTGCTTTAATTTGACTAATGATCTTGTTCCAAATTATGTTTCAGCTATTCCTTTTGATCCTCAGGGAAATTCAGAGAAAACTGGCTATGCTGTAAAAAAAGATACAACCACCAATCGAATTACTGTCAGAGCCTGCTATGCAGAGTTAAATCAGAGCATTGAAGTTTCAAGGTAATTATGAAAAAAATAGTTGTTAGTTTAGGCGGATCTCTGGTTGTTCCAGAGAAAGGATTTATAAATTTGAATTATTTGAAAAGATTTAAAAGATTAATTTTAAAATTTTTAAAAAGATTTAGATTTTTTATTGTTGTTGGTGGAGGAAAATTGGCTCGATTTTATCAAAGTGAAGCAAGAAAAATAAAAGTAAGTGATAATGATTTAGATTGGTTAGGTATTTTCTCCAGCCGACTTAACGCCCAATTTGTTAAAAGTCTTTTTGGGAAAATTGCTCATTCAGAAATTATTGTTAATCCCGAAGAAAAGAGAAAGATTAAAGAAAGAATTGTTTTTGCTGCTGGCTCAAAACCTGGGTGGAGTACTGATTATGTGAGCGTTTCTTTAGCAAAAACTTTTACTGTTAATGAAATTCTTAATTTGACCAACATTGATTACATTTATAATAAAGATCCAAGAAAATTTAAAGATGCTAAACCATTAAAGGAGATCTCTTGGGATGAATATTTTAAAATTATTGGGGAAAAATGGATTCCTGGCGGAAATTATCCATTTGATCCAGTTGGAGCAAATTTAGCAAAAAAATTGAAAATAAAAGTGGTAAGTATTGACGGAAAAAATTTAAGGGCTGTGGAAAACTATTTGACAGGAAAAAAAATTATTGGTACAATAATTAGGCCGTAGACAGCGGGTTTCCGCTCTTTGGCGGAATTAAAATAGCCTGCCGAGGCAAATTGCTATAACGGCAGAAGCCGTAATTTTTGATTTTATGGCCATTACTAAATCTCAAAAAAAAGAAATTTTAGAAAAAATAATTGAAAAAATTAAAAAAGCCAATGGTTTACTTTTCGTTGGTTATGAAGGGCTTAAAATAAATGATCAAGAAAAATTAAGAAAAAAATTGAAGGAAGCTAATGGAGAATTTTTCGTTGTTAAAAAGACTCTTTTGAATCTAGCTCTTAAAGAATTTAAATTTGAAGGGATTGAAAATTTAAAATTAGATAAAGAGGTAGCCATTGTTTTAAGTTATAAAGATGAAATAGAACCATTTAAAATTACATTTAATTTTTCAAAAGAAAACGAAAATTTAAAAATTAAAGGTGGAATTTTTGAAAATAAAATTATTGGTTTAGAAGAAGTTAAAGCCTTAGCTTCTTTACCATCAAAAGAAGTTTTGAAAGGTCAACTTTTATCAGTTATTCGCTCTCCACTTTCAAATTTAATTTATGTTTTAGAAAGTAATTTAAGAAATTTTATTTATCTTCTTGATTTTGTTTCAAAAACTAAATAAAAACATATGAGCGAAAACAAAGAAGAAAAAATTGAAATTCCGGAAAAATTTAAAGATCTGGTTGAAAAAATTGAAAAACTTTCTGTCTTAGATTTAGCTGAATTAGTAAAAATTTTGGAGAAAAGATTTGGCGTTTCCCCTCAGGCAATGATTGCTACTCCGGTTGCTGCTCCTTCTACTCCTTCTGAAACAAAAGAGGAAGAGAAAAAGTTTTTTGATGTTGAATTAACTTCTGTTGGAGAAAACAAAATTGGAGTGATTAAAATTGTTCGCGATCTAACCGGTAAAGGATTAAAAGAAGCAAAGGATTTGGTTGATACCGCACCAAAAATTATTAAAGAGAAAGTGAGTAAAGAAGAGGCTGAAGAGATAAAGAAAAAATTGGAAGAAGTTGGGGCAAAAGTTACCTTGAAGTAATTACTTTTTAAAATTATAAAAACCGCTCTTTTGTCGGAGGCGGTTTTTTATTTGACTTTATTTTTAAAAAAATTAAAATAGAATTATGGTTCTAAAAATTAGAAAATATCCTGACCCTATTTTAAGGAAGAAATGTAAAAAGGTTGAAATAATTGATAAAAGAATAGAAAAATTGATTAATGACATGTTTGAAACATTAAAGTCATTTGATGGATTAGGATTGGCTGCACCACAGGTAGGAAAAGATATATCTCTTTTTGTTGGATTAATTGGTGGCAAACTCAGAGTTTTTATTAATCCTCAGATTTTAAAAAAAACTGGAAAAGAAGAAATGGAGGAAGGTTGTCTTTCATTTCCAGGAATTTTTTTGAAAATAAAAAGAGCAAAAAATATAGAGGTAAAATTTCAAGATATAAATGGTCAAGAAGTAAAAATGAAACTTAGCGGTTTAGAGGCCAGGATTTTTCAGCATGAATTTGACCATTTAAATGGAATATTATTTATCGATCGAATTCCCTTTTGGAAAAAAATTTTTAAAAGCGGGATTAGTTGAGCGGCTCAACGTGACCTTCCCAAGGTCAAAAGACGGGTTCGACTCCCGTATCCCGCTTAAAAGCCAGTGTAGCTCAATTGGTAGAGCAGACGCTTCGTAAGCGTCAGGTTGTCGGTTCGAGACCGACCACTGGCTTTATGATAAAATTTGTTAATGTGAGCAAATTTTACCCTCCTGATACTTTTGCTTTAAAAGATATTAATTTATATGTGAAGGGAGGGGAATTTGTTTCTATTGTTGGTCAATCAGGGGCTGGAAAGACAACTTTTATTAAACTTCTTATTGCTGAAGAAAAACCAACCTCAGGGAAAATTATTATTGGTGATTGGGATATTTCTAATATTAAACCTAAAGAAATTCCTTATCTTCGTCGACAAATTGGCGTTGTTTTCCAAGATTTTAAATTACTGAAAGAAAAAAATGTTTATGAAAATGTTGCTTTTGGATTAGAAGTTATCGGCGCAAAAGGAAGGGTGATAAAAGAAGTTGTTCCTCAAGTTTTAAAAATAGTTGGTTTAGAAAAAAAGATGTTTAAATTTCCTCAAGAACTTTCAGCCGGCGAAGCACAAAGAGTAAGTATTGCCAGAGCTTTAGTTCATAAACCAAAAATTTTAGCCGCCGATGAACCAACTGGCAATGTTGATTTAATCAATGCTCGAGAAATAATCGATCTTTTTAAAAAAATTAACGAACTTGGAACGACAGTAATTTTGGTAACCCATAATCGAGAAATTGTTAATTATTTAAAAACAAGAGTTATTATTTTAGAGCAGGGACAAATTATTTCTGATCAAAGAAAAGGAAAATATTTATTATAATTTAAATATGACAACATTTTTTAGAGCAATTTATTGGGGATTAAAAAGTTTCTTTCGGCATTTTGGACTTTCTTTTATTACTATTCTCATTATTACCTTCAGTCTTTTTTCTTTAACTACTCTTTTGTTTTTAAATATTATCAGTGATATTCTTCTTAAAAATTTAGAGGGGAAAATTGATATCAATATTTATCTTAAAGATAATCTCACCGAAAATGAAATAAAGGATTTTAAAAACTCTTTAGCCAATGAGCCAGGGGTTAAAGAGATAATTTATATTAACCCGGAAGAAGCCCTTGAAAGATTTAAGGAGAAACACAAGAAAGATGAGGTGATTTTGAAATCTCTTGAAATTTTAGATAAGAATCCTTTAGGAGGATTAATAGTTTTAAGAGCTCGTTCACTTCAAGATTATTCTTTTCTTTTAAATAGGGTTTCTGATCCTAAATATGAAAAATTTATCGAAGAGAAAGATTTTCAGGAATATGAAAAAATTATTTTAACTATCAAAAATATTTCTTCCAAAATTCGCTATTCTACTTTGATGATCGTTGGTATTTTTACCCTCATTTCAATTGTGGCTATTTTTAATAGCATTCGTTTAGCAATTTATAAAAGAGATGAAGAAATTAAAATAATGAGGTTAATTGGAGCAACCGCTTCTTTTGCTAGAACTCCATTTATTGTTGAGAGTGTTTTTTACGGCCTTTTTGCTTGGCTGATAAACTTATTAATCTTTTTTATTATTTTTAAATTTGGTTTTCAAAGAATACTTAATTTTTTGGAGATAGAAGAGAATCTATTTTTTTCTTATCAAAAAGAGATCATTTATTCATTTGTTGGGGTTTTAATTTTCTCTATCTTTTTAACAATTCTTAGTAGTTGGTTAGCGGTTCGAAAGTATATTAAAATATAAATCTTGACTAAAAAAAGAAAAAAGATATTCTTTAAAGTATGGGACTTTTTGTTAAAAAAATTGGAATAGATTTAGGAACAGCAACGGTTTTAGTTTTTGTTCCTGGCAGGGGAATTGTTATTAACGAGCCATCAGTTGTTGCTATTTCAACAATTGATAAAAAAGTTTTAGCAGTTGGCAATGAAGCAAAAGAAATGGTTGGGAGAACACCAGACACAATTGTTGCTTTAAAACCAATGAAAGATGGAGTGATTGCTGATTATAAAATTACTGAGATTATGCTTCGCTATTTTATTGATAAGGCAATTGGTTCATTTCGTCTTTTTAAACCAGAAGTAATGGTTGCTGTTCCAGCCGGTATTACTTCGACGGAAAAAAGGGCAGTGATTGATGCAACATTAGCAGCCGGAGCAAAGGCAGCCTACATTATCAAAGAACCAATTGCGGCGGCTATCGGAGCAAACATTCCGATTGGTTCACCTTCTGGTCATATGATTATTGATATTGGTGGTGGAACAACAGAAGTAGCGGTTATTTCTTTGGGAGGAATTGTGGCTAATGCCTGTGTTAAGGTTGCTGGTAATAAATTTGATTTAGCAATAATGGAATATATTAGGAAAAAATATAATTTAGCTATCGGAGAACAAACGGCAGAGCAAGTAAAAATAAAAATTGGAGCAGCTATGCCATTAGAGAAAAAATTAGTCACTCAGATTAGGGGTCGAGATATGATTACTGGTTTACCAAGAAATATAACAATTTCTTCAGATGATATTACTGAGGCAATTAAAAATGAACTTGAGGCAATAATTAATGCTGTTAAATCAGTTTTAGCTAACACACCGCCAGAATTAGCAGCAGATGTAATGGATAAAGGAATGGTTCTCTCTGGTGGTTCAGCTCTTTTAAGAAATCTTGACAAACTTTTAACTGAAGCAACTGGTGTGAGTTGTTATGTTGCTGATGAACCACAACTTTGTGTGGCTAAAGGAACAGGAATAGCCTTAGAAAATTTAGAAGTTTATAAAAAGAGCATTATGGCTATTAAGTAAAGATTCTTTTATGCTCATAGGGATTGATGCCTCAAGAGCAAATCGAGAAATTAAAACAGGGGTGGAATGGTATTCATATTATTTAATTGAAGAACTTAAAAAAATAACTGCTAATACTCAAGATCAATTTTTTTTATATACCGATAAAAAACTTAAAGGCGATTTATCAAAATTACCAAAAAATTGGAAAGAGAAAAAACTCTTTTGGCCATTTAAATATTTTTGGACAAAAATTCGTCTTTCTCTTGAAATGTTGAAAAATAAACCAGATGTCTTATTTATCCCAAGTCATGTTCTTCCATTATTTTTTCCTAAAAAAACAGTTATTACTATTCATGATTTAGGTTATGAAAGATACCCTGAGGCTTATCCAAAATTTTTTAGATTTTATTTGAAAAAAAATTATCAACTTGCTTGCCGTTTAGCAGAAAAAATTATTGTTCCCAGTAATTTTACAAAAAAAGAATTAATTAATCTTTATAAAGTTCCAGCTGAAAAAATAGAGGTCGTTAATTTAGGATATAATGAAAAAATTTTTAGAAAAATTGATGAGAAAGAAAAAATTGAAAATTTTTTGAAAAAAATTGGAATTAAAAAGCCATATTTTCTTTTTGTTGGTCGACTAGAAATTAAAAAGGGAATAAAATGTCTTCTTCAGGCATACAAATTCCTTCTTTTGAATTATCAATCTTTAGACATAAGTTTGGTTTTGGTTGGTAAACCAGGCTATGGCTATAATGAAATTAAAAATTTAAAATCAAAAATTAAAAACTTAATTGAGGTTGGTCATCTTAATCAGGATGATTTACCCTATTTATACAACGGAGCTGAAATTTTCATTTTTCCTTCTTTATATGAAGGTTTTGGAATGCCAATTTTGGAAGCAATGGCCTGTGGTTGTCCAGTGATTGCTTCAGATATTGAAGTATTAAAAGAAGTTGGAAATGATGCTGTTTTATTTTTTAAAACTGATGATTTTAAAGATTTAGTTGAAAAAATAAAAAAGATTTTAGAAAACCAAAAATTAAAAGAACAGATGATTCAAAAAGGTTTTAAGCGTGTCAAAAATTTTTCTTGGCAAAAATGTGCTCAAAGAACTTTAGAAATTTTGTTAAAATAAAAAGATATGGATTTTAATTGGCCAATCATTGGTCATCAAAAAATTGTTAAATTTTTACAGAAAAGCATTAAAAATAATAAAATTTCCCATGCTTATTTATTTTATGGTCCAAAAAATGTTGGCAAAAAAACAGTCGCTAAATATTTTGCTTTATCTTTAATTTGTCAAGATCAAAAAAGACCATGTTTGAAGTGTGAAAATTGTAAAGCATTTTTAAAGGATGTTTATCCTGATGCATTTTGGATTAGAAAAGAAAAAGGAAAGAAAAATATTTCAATTGATCAAATTAGAGAACTGAAAGAAAAAATTTCTCTTGCCACTTTTACAAATTCTTATAAAATTATTATAATTGTTAATGCCGAAGAAATGACAAATGAAGCGGCGAATTCTTTTCTCAAGGTTCTTGAAGAACCGCCACTAAAAACTGTCATTATTCTTGTAGCTAATAGTTTAAAAGGTATTCCATTAACAATTATTTCTCGCTGTCAACTTTTAAAATTTGGCTTGATTCCAAAAGAAGAAATTGTTAAATATTTAAAAGAAGAATTTAATCTCAATGAGAAAAAAGCAAAAGAGATAGCCTACCTTTCTTTAAATAGAATAGGTTTAGCAACTAAATTTTCAAAAGATGAAGAATTTTTCAAAAATTATTTAGAGAGTCAAAATGATTTAATAAAAATTTTAGAAGAGAAGGAAATAGAAAAAAGATTAAAAATTGTTGAGAAAATTTTAAAAAACAAAGATATTAAGACAACAATTTTTAACTGGCAAGTACTTATCCGCGATTTCATTCTTATTCAAACGAGAAATGAAAATTTGATTGCTAACATTTCTTTTAAAAAAGATTTGGAAAAAATGGCTAAAAAATTTTCAATCAAAAAAATTTATTGGATAGAAAAAGAATTGGAAAATTTAATTTCCTATTTAAATCAAAATATAAATATAACCCTTGCCTTAGATAACTTCGTCATTAATTTATAAAAATATGAAAAAACATTTCTTAATTATCCTCATTTTACTATCCTTTATCCTTTTAACTGGTCAAGGTTGTGTGAAAGTAAAAAAAGGTGAAGAAGGTGGGATAAATGATGGCGGAATTTGGATTTCTTATGATAAAGGTGAAACATGGGTCCAAAAAGTTTCAATGCCGACATTAAAAGGAGTAATAGCTTTAAATGATTTCGATGTCAATTTGTTTGTCTTTGATCCATCAGATCCTCAAACGATTTATTGGGGAGCAGGAGAGAATGGTCTTTTTGTTTCCTATGATAATGCTGAAACATGGCAGGAGGTTAAGAAATTGCCCAAGGCTTATATTAATGACTTAGTTGTCGATCCAAAATTTAAAAATGTAATTTATGTGGCCATTGGCAATCGGATTTTTAAAACAACTGATTGCTGTCGAAATTGGGAAAATATTTATCTTGATATTCCGGGGGTAAATATTAATGCTTTAGCGGTTGACCCATTAAATTCTAAAAGAATTCTTGCTGGTTTAGCGGATGGTCGATTGATAAAAAGTGAAGATGGAGGAATAAATTGGGCAGTTTTTCACGAATTTAAGACAAATATTAAAGACATCTTTTTCAACCCAAGAGAACCAAAAATTGTTTATCTGGCTACCCACACTGCTGGAATTTATAGAAGCACTGATTCTGGTAATAATTGGCAAAAAATTGATGAGCTTGATAAAATTCCTGGTGCCAATGTTTTCTATTATGCAATTTTTGATCAAACAAAAAGAGATGCTTTATTCATTTTAACTGATGCTGGTTTTTTAAGATCAGATGAGGGAGCTAAAAATTGGCAAACTTATAAACTTTTAGTTGAACCATCTCGAGCGAAAATTTATTCATTTACTGTTAATCCAAGAAATCCTAACGAGATCTATTATGCTACTGAAACTACATTCTATAAATCAACAAATGCTGGTTTAACCTGGACAACTAAAAATTTACCATTTAGAAGAAAACCAGTTTATTTAACAATTAATCCTGAAAATCCAAACATCCTTTATTTTGGAACATTTAAACCAGTTAAAAAATAAAGGCTATGTCAAACATTATTGATTCATATCAAAAAGAATTTGATAAAGTGATTGAATATTTGAAAAGAGAAATCGCTGGGATTAGATCATCACGGGTTAACACTACTTTAGTAGAAAATCTTTCTGTTGAGGCCTATGGAACAAAAATGATTTTAAAGCAACTGGCTAATATTTATGTTGAAGGTGGAAGAACAATTGTGATTGAAGCCTGGGATAAACACAATATTAAAAATATTGAGAAAGCAATTTTAGACTCTGATCTTGGTGTTAATCCAGTTATTGAAGGAGATATAATCAGACTTTCATTTCCACCATTAACTGAAGAGAAAAGAAAGGAATTGGTTAAAATTCTTCACCAAAAAGGTGAAACGGCAAAAATAGGATTAAGAGGAATAAGGGATAAAATTAGAGAAGAGATATTTAAAAAAGAAAAGAATAAGGAAATTAGCGAGGATGAAAAATACCGGCTTTTGAAAGAATTAGATAAGAAAACAGAGAAAATTAATGAGCAAATTAAGGAGTTATTAGAGAAAAAGGAAAAAGAGATTTTAGAAATTTAGTTTTAAATTATGATTACATTTTTAGTTGTTATTATTTCTTTAGGAATTCTTATTTTCTTTCATGAATTTGGCCATTTTGTTTTTTCTAAAATTTCGAAAATAACTGTTGAAGAATTTGGTTTTGGTTATCCGCCAAGATTAATTGGTTTAGTTAAATTAAAAAGAACAAATAAATGGAAAATTTTCTTTGGTAAAAAAGTACCAAACGAAGAACTTTCCTCAACTATTTATTCTTTAAACCTTATTCCTTTTGGTGGATTTAACAAAATTAAAGGTGAAGAGGGAGAAATTGTTAGTGCGGACAGTTTTTATGGTAAAAGTTGGTGGCAAAGAGGAATTTCTATAATTGGTGGAGTATTGATGAATATTTTTTTAGCCATCATTCTTCTTTCGATTTGTTTTAAAATTGGCATTCCTTTATCAATTGAAAAAGCAAAAATTGAAAAAAATGTTCAAATTAAAGAGGTTGGAATTCAGGTGATTTCAGTTAAAAAATCATCACCTGCTGATAAAGCAGGAATTAGGTTAGGCGATATAATTTTAAAAATCGATGGAAAAGAATTTAAAGAAGAGGAAGAAATTAAAGATTATATTAGTAAAAAAATAAACCAGGAGATCAATTTAAAGATAAAAAGAGGTAAAAATGAAATTGAGCTAAAAGTTGTCCCTAAACCATTAAAGGAAATTTTTAGCGAAGAAGAATTAACTGAAGATGAGAAAGAGAAAGGAGGAATTGGTATTGTTTTTTCAAAAGTTAGTCTTGTTTCGTACCCTTTTCATTTAGCAGTTTTAAAAGGAATAGAAGCAACCTTTATCACTTTTAAAAAAATTTTAATTGGTGTTTATCTTATTCTTAAGGAATTAATTTTGAAAAGGAAAATGATTGGTGAGGTAGTTGGGGTTGTTGGGATTGGGACTTTTATTGGTGAAGTTTATCAAGTTGGTTTTGTTTATCTTCTTCAATTTATTTCACTTATTTCTATCGCTTTAGCGGTCACTCAACTTATTCCCTTTCCAGCTCTTGATGGAGGAAGGCTTGTTTTCGTTTTGATAGAAGGAATGACTAAAAAACAGATTAGTAGAAAAACAGAAGCAATTATTCATAATATTGGTTTTACCATTTTACTTCTTTTGATGATTTTTATTACTTATCGTGATTTATTAAGATTGGGTGAAAAATTATTCAAATAAATTTAATTGTTCTATGAGACAATCAAAATTTTTCTTAAAAACATTACGTCAAGCACCAAAAGAAGCGGAGACAATTAGCCATCAACTTTTAGTTAGAGGTTGTTTTATTGACCAACTAACTTCTGGAGTTTGGAATTTTTTACCTTTGGGTTGGCGAGTTCATCAAAAAATTGAAAATATCATTCGTGAAGAGATGAATAAAATTGGTGGTCAAGAAGTTTATTTACCAGTTTTACAACCAAAAGAAATTTGGCAAAAGACAGATCGTTGGGAGAAAATGGAGCCACCGCTATTTAAATTAAAAAATAGACATGGAAAAGAAATGGCTTTGGGTCCAACTCATGAGGAAACAATTACTCTTTTAGCCAAAAAATTTATTTCTTCATATAAAGATTTACCAATTGCTCTATATCAAATTCAGGTTAAATTTAGAAATGAAATGAGACCGAGTGGTGGACTTTTGAGAACTATTGAGTTTATTATGAAAGATTTATATAGTTTTCATTCTGATAAAAAAGATTTAGATAGATATTATCAAAAAGTTTTAGAAGCATACAAAAGAATTTATCGCCGATGTGGACTTTCAACCATTGTTTTAGAAGCAGAAACTGGTTCAATTGGTGGTTCAGAATCGCATGAATTTTTGGTTTTGGCTGATTCTGGTGAAGATAGAATTTTAATTTGTCAAAAATGTGGTTGGAAAAGCAAGGAGGAAAAAGTTGGAAAAAGAGAAAAATGTTTAAAATGTAATGAAGAAATAATAATGAAAAACGGAATTGAGATCGGTCATATCTTTAAATTAGGAACAAAATATAGTCAAGCATTTGATCTTAATTATTTAGATAAAAATGGAAAAAAACAATTAGTCGAGATGGGTTGTTATGGTATTGGTTTAGGCAGGTTGATGGCAACGATTGTTGAAGTTCATCATGATGAAAATGGAATTATTTGGCCGGAATCAGTGGCGCCATTTAAATATCATTTGCTTGTTTTTGATCAAAAAGAAAAAAAAGTTAAAAAATTTGCGGAAAAAGTTTATGAAGAATTAACAAAATTTGGTGAAGAAGTTTTATATGATGATCGAGATGTTTCAGCCGGAATTAAATTAAAAGACGCTGATTTAATTGGGATTCCAAATCGATTAATAATCAGCAAAAAGACCGGCTCAAAAATTGAAATTAAGAAAAGAAATAAAAGAAAATCAACCTTAACAAATTTGAAAAATTTACTAAAATTAAAATAAAGAAGAAATTTGAAAGACTTTAGGGCTAAAGAAGAAAGAATTCTCCGGATCGTACCCTCCTATTATTTTCTCGGGCGCTCTAAAGTCTTTTCTTATTCTAAATCGGCTGGACTGTGGTCCGATTGATTTTCTTTTTTATCAAAAAATGATAAAATAATATTTATAGATTCATGTTAATTTGCCTATGATTTACACCGATAAAATTTATCTCTCCACCAAAGGTTTTTGCGATATTATTGATATTACTGATAAAGTAAATGAAATTGTCAAAAAATCAAAAATAAAAGAGGGGATAGTGACGGTGTTTATTAAAGGTTCAACCGCGGCTATTACTATGATGGAATATGAGCCAAATTTAGTTAAAGACATGGAAGAGTTAGTGGAAAAATTAGTTCCGCAAAATAAATTTTATCATCATAATCAAACTTGGGGTGATGATAATGGTTTTTCTCATTTAAGAGCCAGTTTATTTTCTTTTTCTTTAACCATTCCAATCAATAACAATCAATTAGAACTTGGAACTTGGCAGCAAATTGTTTTAATTGATTTTGATAATAAACCAAGAAAAAGAGAAATTGTAACAAAGGTAATAGGAGAAAATTAATTTTGATATTTAATGATGGATAAATTTCTTTTTGATCTTATTCACAATCTATCTGGCAAATCAATTTATCTTGATTATGTTTTTATTTTTATTGCCAATTATTTAATTTTAATTTTCCCGATCATAGTTTTTTTATTTTTAATTTTTAGCCAGGATAAAAAAAAGAGAAGAGATATTTTTCTTCTTTCATTTTCTGGGACAATTTTTATTTATCTTTTTAATTTTCTTCTTCAGAAAATATATTTCAGAGAAAGGCCCTTCGTTGTTTTAAATTTTTCTTCATTAATCAATATTTCCCCTCTGGAAGCATCATTTCCTTCAACCCATACCGCTCTTGCTTTTATTTTTGCTTTTGTTATTTTTAATATAGATAAAAGATTAGGAGTCATTTCTTTTCTTTTTGCCCTTTTGATAGGTTTATCAAGAATTTTTGTTGGTGTTCATTGGCCATCAGATGTTTTTGGCGGAATCATTTTGAGTCTTTTTACCTTTTTAATAGTTAAAGGCTTAATAAAAATATGTCGAATTTGATTAAACAACTGATTAAAGATGGTTATTTAAAAACTCCAGAAATTATCAATGCTTTTTATAAGATAAAAAGGGAAGATTTTGTTCTTCCTCAATTTAAAGAAGAAGCAGAAGCAAATTATCCTTTACCAATTGGCTATAATCAAACAATTTCTCAACCTTTAACTGTTGCTTTTATGTTAGAATTACTTCAACCAAAAAAAGGAGATAAAGTTTTAGATATTGGCTCTGGTTCAGGTTGGACAACTGCTTTACTGGCAGAAATTGTTGGTGAAAACGGTAAAGTCTTTGGCATTGAAATTATTCCTGAACTTAAAGAGTTTGGTGAAGAAAATACAAAAAAATATAATTTTGTGGAAAGCAAAAGAGCAATTTTTATCTGTGGCGATGGTTCCAAAGGTTTAAAAGATGAGGCACCTTTTGATAAAATTCATGTTGGAGCGGCTGCTGCTGAAATTCCAAAAGCACTTCTTGAACAATTAAAGATTGGCGGAAGAATGGTTATTCCTGTTGGGGTAGAGGTTCAAGATATGGTTTTAATAGAAAAAATTAGTGAAAAAGAATACAAAGAAGAAAGATATCCTGGTTTTCTTTTTGTTCCTTTAATTACCAAATGATATGCGAAAATTTATTGCTCTCATCGGTTATTTTATTATTGCTGTTTTAGTGATTTTTCTTTATTTGGATTATCAAGCTGGGAAACCAGTTAGTTCTTCTTTAGAAAGTAAAGTTTTTGTTATTGAAAAAGGTCAGTCATTAAAAGAAATTGGAGAAAATTTAGAAAAGGAGGGATTTATTAAAGACAAAAATATTTTTATTTTTTATTCTTTTCTTAAAAATTTAAGGAAAAATTTTCTCCCTGGCGAATACGAACTGAAAAAAAATTATTCTTTGAAAGAGATCATTAAAATTTTAACTTCACCACCTGAGGAGAAAAAAATAACTATCATTGAGGGGTTAAATCTTAACGAAATTGCTTCACTTTTTGAGAAAGAAATTTTAGTCAAGAAAGAAGATTTTTTAACAGCAGCCAATGATATAAATTTTTGGCGTCAAAAATACGAATTTTTAAATGATGAAAGAATTAAAAACCTCGAAGGGTTTATTTTCCCTGACACCTATCGATTTTATTTAAAAACTAACCCAAAAGAAATAATTTTTAAAATTCTTAATAATTTTGAAAGAAAAGTTTATAATGAAATAAAAGAAGAAATAAAAAAGCAAAACAAAACAGTTTTTGAGGTCATAACTTTAGCCAGCATAGTTGAAAAAGAGGTGGCAACTGAAGAGGATAGAAAAATGGTTGCCGATATTTTTTTAAGAAGATTAAAAAATAATATTCCTCTTCAAGCTGATTCAACAATCAATTATATTACCGGGAAAAATGTTCGTCGCGCCTCTTTAAAAGATATAAAAATAGATAGTCCTTACAATACTTATAAATATAAAGGATTGCCACCTGGACCAATTTCTAATCCAGGATTAATTTCTATTAAAGCAGTTCTTTATCCTCAAAAAAATCAATATTGGTATTTTTTAAATCTTGAAGATGGGACAACTATCTATAGTCAGACATTCAAAGAGCACCAAGAAAACAAAATCAAATATTTAAAAAGTTCATTTAAAAAAGAGTGGTTGGTTAAATACAAAAATGATGAAAAAATTTATAAGTTTGTTTTTGATTCAAAAATGACAATTGAAGAAATAAAAAAGGAATTAGAAAAAAATAAAAAAATAGAAGTAATTGAACCAAATTATATTTATCATGCTAGTTTTATACCATCTGATCCATATTTTAGCGAAGCCTGGTATTTTAAAAAAATTGGTGCTGAAAAAGCATGGGACATTGTTTTTGGTGGAAAGGAGGAGATAACAATTGCTTTAATCGATTCAGGGGTTGATATTAACCATCCAGATTTAAAAGACAACATTTGGATCAATTCAAAAGAAATTCCTAACGATGGGATAGATAACGATGGTAATGGTTTTATTGATGATATTAATGGATGGGACTTTGTTGAAAATAAACCAGATCCAACTCCTAAATTTTTTCCCTCCTGGACAATTTCTGGAATGAATCATGGGACAGTAATTGCTGGTTTATCTTCTGCTTCTTTAAATAATCAGGGAGTAGTAGGACTTGCTTTTAAGACAAAAATTATGCCGATTCGGGTTTTAAATAATAGAGGTGAGGGGACATTAGAAAATGTAATTAAAGGGATAGATTATGCGATAAAAAATAAAGCTGACATTATTAATTTAAGTTTTGTTGGTCCAAATTACAGCCAACTTCTTTTTGAAACTATTAAAAGGGCTTGGGAAAATAATATCTTTATTGTTGCTGCCGCGGGGAATAATTCTGAAAGAAACGGAGATGACTTAGATGAAAAACCTCTTTACCCAATTTGTTTAGATAAAGACTATAAAGAAAATATAATTATTGGTGTCACTGCCACTGATGAAAATGATAAAAAAGCCTATTTTGCTAATTATGGAAGTAAATGCGTTGATATTTCTGCTCCCGGAACAAGGATTTATTCAACATTGTTTTATTTTCCTTCAAAGAAAGAGTTTGATCAATACTATGGCGGTTATTGGTCTGGAACATCATTAGCTACCCCTTTAGTCGCCGCCACTGCTGCCTTAATTAAATCAATTTCCCCCTCAATTTCTAACCGCGAGATAAGGAATATTATTTTTGAAACAGCAGAAAATATAGATTCAATTAATGAAAATTTTAAAGGAAAATTAGGAAGGGGAAGACTTAATACTTTTAAAGCGATTGAAACAATATATAAAAATTTAGTTTTCTCTCCTCATTATGCCTACATTATCACTTCTCCCGGTGCTGGTTCACTCCCTTTAATTCAAATTTTTAAACCGAATGGATTAAAAATTACTGAATTTTATGCTTATGACAAAAATTTTAGAGGTGGGGTAAATATCTGTTCTGCTGATTTAGATGGAGATGGAATAAAAGAAATTTTAACTATTCCCAGAGAAGGTGGTGGTCCCCATTTAAAAATTTTTACCCATAATGGTGAATTAATAAATCATTTCTTTGTCTATGATGAAAAATTTAGAAATGGAGTAAATATTTCAGCCGGCGATTTAAATGGTGATAAATTAGATGAAATAGTTGTTGCCCCTTTTAAAGGAAATTTTCCTTTGAGGGTTCTTGATCGAAGTGGAAAAATAATTTCTGAATTTTATCCCTATGGAAAAGACTTTAAAGGAGGTATTTCTTTAACTACCGCTGATTTAAATGGTGATGGAATTAAAGAGATAATCACTGCCCCCCTTTCTAGCTATCAACCATTAATTAGAGTTTTTAATTTATTTGGTGCATTAAAAGACGAATTTCTTGCTTACAGTAATAACTTTTATGGTGGATTAAATATTTCATCAGGTGATTTAAATAACGATGGTTTAGATGAAATAGTTGTAAGTATTGCCTCCTCAGCCAGTCCTTATGTGAGAATTTTTGATTCTTCATTTTATCTTCGCTCTCAATTTTTAGCCTATGATAGAAAATTTTTAAAAGGTGTTTATTTATCAATTGAAGATTTAGATGGTGATAAAAGAAAAGAAATAATCACTGTTCCGTTTAAAGGTGGTGGTCCTCATGTAAGAATTTTTAATTATGAAGGAGAGTTAAAAGGACAATTCTTTGCTTATAATAAAAATTTTAATAAAGGAATGTCAGTGACAATAATTAAAAAATTTGAATAATGATTTCTCAATTTTTAAAATTTTTAATTGTTGGAGCAAACAATACCGGAATTGACTTTTTGATTTTGAATTTACTAATGTCTTCTTTTAATCTTTATAAAGGTTGGCCGATAATTTTCTTTAACATCATTTCTTTTACTTTTGCGGTAACAAATAGTTATTTAGTAAATCGCTTTTGGACTTTTTCCAAAAATGGAGATGAAAAAATTAAAAAAGGACAATTTTTTTTAGTTTTTATTCTTCTTCTTATTCTTTTCAATTTAAAATTTTTTAACAACAAAACCATTTTTATTTTTTTGGTAATTTTATTTTTTAGTCTCGTCATTTTAATCGATTCATTTATTGTCAAAAATTTTTTATTAAAAGAAAATTTTAAAGAAAGCTCTATAAAATATGGAAAATTTGTTTTTTTCACATTAATTGGAATGGCGATTAACACAGCTATTGTTTATTCTTTTACCACTTTTATTTCTCCACCATTTAATCTTTCATTACCAATTTGGGCAAACTTTTCTAAGGCATTTGCTACCTTTGTTTCTCTTTTTTGGAATTTTTTTTCTTATAAATTCATGGTTTTTACTTCTTGACTTAATTTTTAATTTGGTATAGAATAAAAAGTTATGAAAAGAGGGAAAAAATATTTAAAAGTCAAAGAAAAAATAGATCCGCAAAAAATCTATACTGTTGAAGAGGCGGTTGATTTTATTAAAAATAATAGAGTTGCTAAGTTTGATGAATCAATTGAGATCCATTTAAACTTAGGGATTGATCCTAAAAAACCAGAGCAAAATATAAAAGGAACATTGGTTCTTCCTTATGGTGGTTTTTCATCTAAAAAAATTGCTGCTTTTGTTGAACCAGGTAGGGAAAAAGAAGCAAAAGAGGCTGGTGCTGATATTGTTGGTGGTAAAGAATTAATTGAAAAAATAAAAGAGACCCAAAAAATAGATTTTGATGTGGCAGTGGCTACCCCAGCAATGATGAAGGAGTTAACCCAAATTGCCAAAATTCTTGGACCAAAGGGATTAATGCCATCGGTAAAAACAGGGACATTAACTGAGAATATAAAAGAAGCAATTTCAGAATTGAAAAAAGGAAAAATTTCTTTTAAAAATGATGAGACTGGAAATATCCATCAAGTTGTTGGGAAATTGTCTTGGGAAAAAGAAAAAATAATTGCGAATATAAGAAGTTTTATTGAAGCATTAAGAAAAGCAAAACCACCAAAAGTTAAAGGAAATTTTATTAAGAAAGCATTTCTTTGTTCAACAATGGGACCATCGATTAGGATAAAAATATAAATTCTAAAATATGGAGGTTGAATTAAACAAATTGTCAGAAAAGAACGAAAAAGACGAAATTGTTATTTTTGGTGAAACAGATTATCGAAACATTAGAAAAAAATTTGGAATTAAGACTGACGATCGACGCCGACATGTTTATATTATTGGGAAGACAGGAACTGGAAAATCAACGGTTTTAGAGAACATGATTTATCAAGATATAAAAGCTGGCCGAGGTGTTGGTGTTGTTGATCCACACGGTGAGTTAGCAGAGAAAGTTTTGGATTTCATTCCTTCTCATCGAATTAATGATACAATCTATTTTAATCCAGCAGATATAGATTATCCGATTGCTTTCAACGTTTTAGAAAAGGTTGATCCGCACTATCGCCACCTTGTTGCTTCAGGTTTGATTGGTGTTTTTAAAAAAATTTGGGCTGATTCTTGGGGACCGAGATTAGAATATGTTTTAAGAAATGCTATTTTAGCTTTATTGGAATATCCTGGCTCAACACTTTTGGGAATTATGAGGATTTTAGTTGATAAAGAATATCGGAAAAAAGTTGTGGCTAAAATTACCGATCCAATTGTTAAATCGTTCTGGGTTGAAGAATTTCCTCGCTATCCAGATGCTTTTAAAACTGAAGCCATTGCCCCAATCCAAAATAAAGTTGGACAATTTTTATCAACAAGTTTAATTAGAAATATAGTTGGTCAAGTAAGATCCGCCATTAATATAAGAGAAGTTATTGATAAAGGAATGATTTTGATTTTGAATCTTTCTAAAGGAAGGATTGGTGAGGATGCCTCCGCTCTTCTTGGAGCAATGTTAATTACAAAAATTCAATTGGCAGCGATGAGCAGAATTGATATTCCCGAACAAGAACGTCGGGATTTTTATTTATATGTAGATGAATTTCAAAACTTTGCTACTGAAAGCTTTGTCAATGTTTTATCTGAAGCAAGAAAATATCATTTATGTTTGACACTTGCCCATCAATACATTGCTCAGCTTGATGAGAAAGTGAGAGCAGCTGTTTTTGGTAATGTTGGAACAATTATTTGCTTTAGGGTAGGTCCTGAAGATGCAGAGATATTAGCCAAGGAATTTGCTCCAAGATTCGATGAAACAGATTTAATAAATTTAGATAAATACCATGTTTATGTTAAATTAATGATTGACGGTGTTACCTCCGAACCATTTTCTGCGGTTACCCTTCCTCCAATTACTCAATCTTTTGGAAATAAAGAAAAAATTATTAGGGTTACAAGGGAAAGATATGCTGAAGAGAGAAGGGTTGTTGAAGAAAAAATTGCTCGTTGGGCAGGTGTTTCTGAAGAGGAAATTCAGAAAAAATTTTCAACTGAAGGGGTAAGAAAGTATGAAGCAGAATGTAGTGTTTGCGGAGCAATTACAAAAGTTCCATTTATTCCTGATGGAATTAGACCGGTTTATTGTAAAAAATGCTTAAAAGAGATGAAAAAAAGAAAAAAAGAAATTAAATTAACTCAACCAGCTGTAATTCAAAATCAAGTTAGTCAACAAGTAGATCAAAAACAGAATCAAACCGAACAACAAAAATAATTTTAAAATTTATTTTTATGAAATTTAAATTAAATCTTCTCTTTTTTTCTTCGCTAATATTAGGTATTGTTTTAACCGCCTTAATTTTTTTAAAAGTTGGAATAGATAAAATTATAAAAAGTATTTCCCTTATCTCTTGGTGGCAATTTTTAATCATCTTTTCTATTAATCTCATTATTCTCCTTATTTTGGCAGAAAAATGGAAAATTATTACCACTCCTTATCATTACAAATCAAATTTTCAAAGAATTCTTATCGCAATTTTAGGTGAGCAGGCGATTAGTTTTATTACCCCAATAATATATGTTGGTGGTGAAGGGATAAAAACATTTATTCTAAAAGAAGACGATGAAGAAAAAAGTTTTACTAAAACTTTTGGTTTGGTTGTTTTAGATAGATTAGCGGAAGGATTTTCTCTTGTTATTTTTTTTCTTTTAGGTGGGGTTATTTTATTTTTTTCAAAATATTTTTTTTCAGGATTTTTTTTGATCTTTGTTTCTTTGCTCATTCTTATACTTATTTTCCTTTCCTTTAGAATTCCTCAATTTTTCTCAAAAATTGTTGATTTTTTATTTAAAAAGAAATTGGTTAAAGATAAAGAAAAATTTAAGAAAGGGATTGAAATAATAAAAGATTATATTTTTCATCACGGGAATTTTTTTAATCAAGATATTTTTTATTCGTTTATTGTTTTAATTTTAAAAACATTTCAGGTTTATTTAATTCTTCTTCTTTTAGGGACTAAACCATCATTTTTTCATATTTATTTTATTGAGGTCGTTATTCTTTTAACCGGTCTTTGTCCAACACCTGGCTCACTTGGTGGATTAGAATGGAGTTTAGTTTTTATTTTTTCCCTTTTTAATTTACCCTCCTTTGATGCTCTTAGTTTAGCGGTTGTTTTAAGAGCAACCCAATTGATTTTAGTTGCTTTAGGATTGTTTTTAATTTTTCCTTATTCAACCTTAAAGATTTTTTCCAATAATTTTAAATAAAAACTTGAAAAAAAATTGAATTTTTTTAAAATATTTTATATGGATTCAAAGAAAATAAGAAAAGTTTTTTTAGAATTTTTCAAAAAGAAAGGACATGAAATTGTCCCTTCTTCATCTTTGATTCCAGCTGATCCGACAGTTCTTTTCACTTCCGCTGGTATGCAGCAATTTATTCCCTATCTTTCGGGTGAAGTTGAACCACCATATTATCGGGCTGCCTCAGTTCAAAAGTGCTTCCGGACATCTGATATTGATAAAGTAGGTGATGAATCACATCACACGTTTTTTGAAATGTTAGGAAATTGGTCTTTTGGTGATTATTGGAAAAAAGAAGCAATTGAATGGGCAATAGAACTTTTAACTTCTAAATTTAAAATTCCAATCTCTAAAATTTGGGTCACTGTCTTTAAAGGGGAAGATAAAATACCAAAAGATGAAGAAGCCATAAAAATTTGGCAGAGTTATGGCATTCCAAAAGAAAGGATTAAAGAATTTGGAATGGAAGATAATTTTTGGGGGCCAATTACTGAAGAAGGAGTTTGTGGTCCATGTTCAGAGATTCATTATGATCGAGGTGAAGAATTTAAAGTTGGTAAATGTAGTCTTTCAGGTTGTGGACCAAATTGCTCTTGTGGTCGATTCGTTGAAATTTGGAATTTAGTTTTTATGGAATATAACAGAGAAGTTAGAGGTGAAACTTACGAATATACTTTCCTCCCAGCAAAAAATATTGATACTGGTGCTGGACTCGAAAGATTAGCCGCTGTTTTGCAAAATAAAAAATCAAATTTTGAGACAGATCTTTTCTTACCAATTATTAAAGAAATAGAAAAAATTTCAGAAATAAATTATGATTCTCAACCAAAATCTTATCGGATTATAGCCGATCATATTCGCGCCTCTTGTTTTTTAATTGCTGACGGTGTCCTTCCTTCTAAAGAAGATAGAGGTTACATTTTACGAAGAATCTTAAGGAGAGCAATTCGTTATGGAAATTTAATTAAAACTAAAAAAGGTTTCCTTATTCCTTTAGCTAATTTAGTAATTGAAAATTATAAAGAAATTTATCCAGAACTTATTCAAAGAAAAAACGATATTTTAACTGTTATCCAGCAAGAGGAAGAAAAATTTGAAAAAACACTTCAAAGCAGTTTGAAATTATTTGAAAAAATTGTTTCAAAAATTTCGCAATCTGGTGAAAAAGTTATCAGCGGTGAAGATGCTTTCCATCTTTATGATACCTATGGTTTTCCGATAGAATTAACAGAGGAATTAGCTTTAGAAAGAGGTTTAACAGTTGATAAAGATGGATTTAAAGAATGTTTCTTGAAACATCAAGAAATTTCTCGCGTTGGCTCAGTTAAAAAATTTGGCGGACATGATATAGAAAGTGTAAAAGATGAAGAAGCAAGAATTAAAATGACAAGGCTTCATACCGCAACCCATTTACTTCATTCTGCTCTGCGTCAAGTTCTAGGACCACATGTTCAACAGGCAGGTTCTGATATCAATCCAGAAAGATTAAGGTTTGATTTTACACATCCAAAAAAATTGACGCCAGAAGAGATAAAAAAGGTTGAAGAAATTGTTAATCAAAAAATAAAAGAAGGGCTCGAGGTAAAAGTTGAAGAGATGAGTTATGAAAAGGCAATTAAATCTGGTGCCCTGGCCTTTTTTAAAGAAAGATATCCAAAAATTGTTAAAGTTTATTCAATTGGTGATTTTTCAAAAGAAATCTGTGCTGGACCACATGTGAAAAATACAAAAGAATTGGGTCAATTTAAAATTATTAAAGAAGAGTCTTGTATGGCTAATGTTAGAAGAATAAAAGCAATTTTAATTTGATATGTATTTATCGAAACTTCAAAAATATATCATTCTTGAATGTTATTTAAAATCTGGTAAAATTGATTCAATAGATAACTTAATTAAGTTTTACAAAGAAAAACCACCAAAAAATGCTAGAAAAATAATCATTAGTAGTTTTAAAAGATTGGTTGAAAAAGGAATCTTTTCAATTTTAGCTAAGAAAACTCCTCACAAATTATTTATCAAAGAAGCAAAGTTAACTGATTTTGGTAAAAAAATCGCTAAAGAGATTTTAGAAGAAAAACAAAAATTACCATTAAAGATAAAAAAAGGTCGAAAAATTTAAAATAAAATCTTATGGCGATTCCTAAAAAAATTCTTAATTATCTTCAAAAAAATAAAATTAAATTTGAAGCGATTGCTCATAAAACAGTTTATACTGCTTATGATTTGGCTAAAACACTTAAAGAGAAGTTAGATAAAATTGCTAAAACGATAGTTGTTAAAACTGATAAGGGTTATGCCTTATTAGTTTTACCTGCCTCAAGATTGGTTGACTTAAAGAAATTAAAAAAAATCCTTAAAGCTAAGAAAGTAGAAATTGCTAAGGAGGGGGTAATGAAGACATTTTTTAAGATTAAACCAGGAACAATTACTCCGTTTGCTACCCTTCATAAGAAAGTTCCACTTTATATTGATAAAGCCCTCCTTAAAATGAGAGATATCTTGATTTCCGCTGGAAGTTATACCGATTCAATCAGATTAAAAGTAAAAGATTTAATTAATCTTGAGAAGCCAACAAAAGGAGATTTCAGTAAGAAAAGATAATTCAACATGACATATACCATTACTCTTGATCAATTTTCTGGACCATTAGATCTTTTACTTTATCTTATTGAAAAAGAGGAACTTGATATTTCAAGGATTTCTTTAGCCAAAGTTACTGATGAGTTTTTGAAATATTTAGAAAATTTTAAAGGAGATGTTTCTGAAATTGCCGATTTTTTGTATATCGCGGCAAAACTTATCTATATTAAATCAACCATTTTAATTCCATTTATCATTAGTCAAAAAGAGGAAGAGGAGGTTATAGATTTAGAGAGGAAACTTCAGATTTATAAAGAATTTAGAGAGGCAACAAAAAATTTAAAAAAAGTTTTAGCCAATAATAACATTTTATTTTCTCGAGAGAAATTTTTTCTTACCGGAGAATTTTTTATCCCTCCTAAAAATATAAGCATAAAAGAAATTTATGAAGCATTTGGAAATATAGTTAGGAGTTTAGAAAGAGAGTTTTTAATTGTTAAAAAAATTAAAAAAAGAATAATTTCTGTCGCAGAAAAGATAGAGGAGATGAAAAAACTTATTTCAAAGTGCGGAAAAATGAATTTTTGTTCCTATCTTGAAAAAGCGAAAACAAAAACAGAAATAATTGTCAGTTTTTTAGCCATTTTAGAATTAATGAAAAGAAAAATAATTGAAGTTAAACAAAATGAAGTTTTTGGCGAAATTTTACTTGTTAAAATAGAAAATGGCCACTTAGCTCAGCGGTAGAGCATCCGCTTCACATGCGGGGGGTCGCAGGTTCAAATCCTGCAGTGGCCAAACTATGGATTTAAAATCAATTATTGAAGCAATCCTTTTTATCTCAGATCGACCAATTTCAAAAAAAGAATTAGCCAAACTTACAAAAAGACCAATTGATGAGATAGAAAAAGCAATAATTGAATTAAAAGAGGAAGCTGAAAAAAATAAAAGGGGAATAATTTTTCTTATCAGAGACGATCAGGTTCAAATGGCTACTTCTCCTGATGTTTCTTCTTATATAAAAAAATTTTTAGATTATGAACTGAAAGAAGAGTTAACACCAGCTGGTTTAGAGACGCTTTCGATAATTTCTTATAAAGGACCAATAACCAAAGAAGAATTAGATATGATCAGAGGAGTAAACTGTGCAATTATTCTTCGTCATTTAAAAGTAAAGGGATTGATTGATGAGATAAAAGATGAAAGTGGTAAGATTCTTTATCGATTAAGTTTTGATTTCCTTCGCTGGCTTGGGATAAAAGATGAAAAAGAATTACCTGATTATGAAAAATTTCATAATTTAGAAATTAATTTTCCGTTTGAGAAATGAGTCCAGCTATAAAAACAATTCTTTTAGCCACTATACCAATTAATGAATTAAGAGGGACAATTCCTTTCGCTATCTCAGTTTTTGGTTTGAAACCATTTGAGGCATTTATTTATTCAGTTATTGGCAATATTCTGCCAATTTTTTTTATTCTTTTATTTTTATCAAATTTATCTAATTTCCTTTCACAAAAATTTGAAATCTTTGCTAAATTTTTTAATTGGCTTTTTAAAAGAACAAGGGATAGATTTTATAAAAAATATCAAAAATTTGGTGATTTGGCCTTAGTTATTTTTGTCGCTATTCCTTTACCATTTACCGGTGCCTGGACTGGAGCGGTTGCCTCTTTTCTTTTTGGTATTCCCTATTGGAAATCAATTGGCTTAATTTTTTTAGGAGTGATTATTGCTGGGATTTTTATTACTCTTTTTTCTACTGGATTTTTTTCAGTGATTAAGTTAATATAAAAATATGAAAAAAATTGTCATTGCCAATTGGAAAATGAATTTGGGAATTAAGGAAAGTCAAGATTTGACAAAAAAGATATTGAATGGTTTAAAAAAAATAGAAAATTTAGAAAATATTGAAATAGTTATTTCCCCCTCCTTTGTTGCCCTACCATTTATTAAAGAAATCATTAAAAATTTTTCACCCCCAGTTTATTTAGGAGCCCAAAATATTTTCTGGGAAGAGAAGGGGAGTTATACCGGTGAAATTTCTCCTTTATTTTTGAAAGAATTAGGAGTAAATTTTGCTATCATTGGCCATTCGGAAAGAAGAATAAATTTGAAAGAAGATGATGAGATGGTTCATAAAAAAGTAAGGATTGCTCTTCATCATCAAATTGTTCCGATTATTTGTATTGGTGAAACATTTGAAGAAAGAGAGGAGAATCAGACAGATTTAATTTTAATTAAACAAATTTCCTTCGCTTTAGAAGGATTTCGTTTAACTGAAGAAAATAAAATTGTTATTGCCTACGAACCAGTTTGGGCAATTGGTTCAGGTCAAGCAGTTGAACCTCAACAACTTCAGCATGCAAAATTTATTATCAAACAAAGATTGGTCGATCTTTTTGGTTTCGATTTAGTTGATAAATGTTTTAGAATAATTTATGGCGGAAGTGTTGATTCAAAGAATGTAAAAAGATTTGTTGAGAAAAAAATTGATGGGTTTTTAATTGGTGGTTCTTCTCTTAATGCTGAGGAATTTTTAAAAATAATTGAGATTGTTTCTAAAAATTTTTAATATGTTAGTCCATTTAAAAGAAGTTTTAAAAAGGGCCGAAAAAGAAAATTATGCTTTAGGTTGTTTTAATACTCATAATTTAGAAACAACCTTAGGGATTGCTTTGGCTGCCAAATCAAAAGCTTCACCAATAATTATTGGGATAAGTGCTAGATCTATTCGCTATGCTGGATTAAAGCCAATAACTCATTTAGTGAGGACTATTGCCAAAAATGTTGTCCCAGATATTCCAGTTGTTCTTCATTTGGATCATGGTGAAACATTTCATTCTGCTGTTGAATGTATTCAGGCCGGTTTTTCTTCAATTATGATTGATGCTTCAGATCTTCCTTTAGATGAGAACATTTCTTTAACCAAAAAAGTTGTTGAATATGCTCATCGTTATAATGTTTTAGTTCAAGGAGAGATAGGTCGTGTTCCAAAAACTATTTCTGACATCAAAAGGTTTCTTTCTCATCCTGAAGAATTTTTAACTGATCCAGACGAGGCCTATAAATTTGTAAAAGAAACAAAAGTTGATACTTTAGCAGTTGGTATCGGTAATATCCATGGGGTTTGGAAAATGAATCGAAAGATCAATTTAGATTTTCAGAGATTAAAAGAAATTTATCATAAAGTGAAAATTCCTTTGGTTCTTCATGGTGCTTCTGGCTTAGAAAAAAGAGATATTAGGAAAGCAATTTCGTTTGGCATAAGAATTGTTAATATCCATACCGAAATAAACATTGCTTTCACAAAAGCATTGAAAGATTTTTTAAAGAAAGAGAAAAACGAAGTTGATCCAAGGAAAATCCTTTTACCATCAATTGAGGCTGTTAAAAAAATTGTTGAGAAGAAAATAGAAATTTTTGGTAGTGTTGGTAAAGCATAATTTAGACTAATTTTAAATTCAATTTGAGTTAAAAATATGATTGATTTCTTTTTAATTCTAATTATTTTATTCTCACTTTTTGTTTTGATTAAAATATTTGTCAGGAAGTTTCCTATTTTGAGTAAAATAGATCTTGAAAAAGTTTCAAAAACGAAAAATGTTAAATTTGAAGTTTTTGAAAGAAGAATTAGGGAAAAAATTAAAGAGAGCAAAATTAAAAAATGGCTAAATAAAAATTTAAATGAAATTGCTTTTAAAATTAAAAATAAAATTTCCAATTTGGAAGAAAAATATCGCAAGAAATATCTTGAAATAATTAAGGATCTACCTAAGGAATTAGAAGAAAATGTTAGAAAAATAATTTCTGAAGGAGAGGAATTGATGAAGAAAAATGATTTAGAAGGAGCAAAAGAAAAATTTAAGGAGGCAATTTTACTTGATTCAAGAAATGTTGATGCTTTCTATAAACTGGCAGAAATTTATCTAATTCAAAGAAAATTTTTTAGAGCAATAAAGATCCTAAAACATACTTTAAAGATTAATAAACAAACAATTTTATGGTGGAAAATTTTTAGGAAAAACGAAAAAATAAAACCAGAAATTATCAATCAACTTGCCTTTAATCTTTTCAATTTAGGAACAATCTATCAACAGATAGGGAAAAATAAAGAGGCGATAAAATATTTTAAAAAGGCATTAAAATATAAACCAAACGATCCAAAAATCATTGACTTTTTGATAGAAAACCTTATAATTTTAAAAGAAAAAAAAGAAGCAGAAAAATATCTGGCAAAACTAAAAGAAATTAATCCAGAAAATCAAAAAATTCCTGAATTTGAGGAAAAAATAAAGACCATTTCCTTAATTTAACAATATAAAATTTGCCGAGATGGCTCAGCCTGGTAGAGCAACTCCATGGTAAGGAGTGGGTCGCGGGTTCAAATCCCGCTCTCGGCTTTTGGGAGGGTCGCATAGCGGCAATTGCACCAGACTGTAAATCTGGCGCCCGAAAGGGCTTCGGAGGTTCGAGTCCTCCCCCTCCCATTCTTGCCAGCATAGCTCAGCGGTAGAGCAGCGGTTTTGTAAACCGTTGGTCGGGGGTTCGAATCCCTCTGCTGGCTTAAGTTTATGGGAAGAATCAAAGAAAATTTAGTTAAATTGGAATGTTCTCAATGTCATCGGATAAATTACTATACGAGGAAAAATAAAAAGAAACTTAAGAACCGGTTAGAATTAAAAAAATATTGTCGTCACTGCCGAAAACACACTCTTCATAAAGAGACAAAGTAGGGGGCTTAGTTAAAGTGGTATAATGACGGTCTCCAAAACCGTTGTTGGGGGTTCGAGTCCCTCAGCCCCCGCTAAAAATTTAATATGCCAATACCTCCTTTCAAAAAAGAGAAAAAAGAATTTATAAAACCTCCTGAAAAAGAAGTGATTCCTCCACCAGAAGCAATACCAGAAAAAAAGGAAAAATTAGAAGAAATAAAAGTTGAAAAGGAAGTGAAAGAAACACCATCAGGTATTTCACCGATTGCTCCTTCTGAAGAAGTAGTTGTCTTACCAAAAGTCGAAAAGTCACCGCTTTTAATTAAGATTGAAGAAATCCTTTCTGAAGATTTAGATGAGATATATAATTCATTAACTGCCCAACAAAAAATTATTTTTGATACAAAAAAGAAAGAAACCGCCTCAAAGATTGAAATTTTAATTAAGAAAATAAAAGTTAATGTGAAAAAAATTCTTAATTTAATTAAAGAGTTGCTTTTTACTCTTTTAAAAATGATTCCAGGAATTAACAAATACTTTCTTATTCAACAGTCAAAAATAAAAACTCAAAAAATTTTATCCTTAAGAGAAACAGAATTTTTTAAAAAATAAATTTATGGGGCCAGAAATTTTACAATCCCAGCTTTTTCAAATGGAAATTCGTCATTTAACTTTTCAGTTCATTTTAGGTAAAACTCTTATTTATTTTGGCCTCTTTATTTTTCTTTTAATTATTGCTATTTCTATTTTAAAAGAAATCTTTAAAAAAATTGGCTGGTCACGTCAAGTTTTTGAAAAAACAATCTTTTTAGTGACCTTACCGAAAGAGTCGTTAGAATTAGAGGAAAAAGAAAAAAAAGGGATAAAAGATTGGCTTTCACCAGCTGAAGTTTTCATTAATAGCATTGGTGGATTAAAAGTTGAAAGATCATTAAGAACTTTTCTTTTTGGTCGAGATGACCATTTTTCTCTTGAAATAGTTAGATCACCAGATGGTTTAATCTCTTTTTATGTAGTTACTCCTAAAAGATTTGCCTCTTATGTTGAACAACAAATTCATGCCCAATTTCCATCAGCTTATATTGAAGAAGTAAACGATTATAATATTTTTCCTAAAAAGGGAGTAGTTTTAAGTGCCTATCTTTCTTTAAGAAAAATTCATATTTTACCCATTAAAACCTATATTTCTTTAGATGTTGATCCTTTAAATGCTTTAACTAGTCCTTTAGCTAAATTAAAAGAAGACGATTCAGCTGCTATTCAAATCGTTGTCAGATCGGCAAAAAGAGAATGGCATCGTTTGCCGGCAAAGGTTGCTTATGAGATGCAACAAGGTAAAAGCTTTGCTGAAGCCTTATCATCAGCAAAATTTAATTTTTGGAAAATTTTTAAAGAAATAGGTTCTGCATTCAAAAGCGAAACAAAAAAAGAGAAAGAAGGAGAGAAAGAAAAACCTCGTCAACTTTCACCAATGGAACAAGAAATGGTAAAAAGCATCGAAAGTAAAAATTCAAAAGCAGGTCTTGATGTTAATATAAGGATTGTTGTTTCAGCTAAGACAAAAGATGAAGCAAAAGACTATTTACAAAATATTGCTAATGCTTTTGTCCAATATACCATTTATGAATACGGTAATGGTTTTAATGTTAATCTCGATACTTCAGGAAAAACAATTGAAGATTTTATTTTTAGAAATTTTGACGAAAAAAGAAGTTTTATTTTAAATACAGAAGAGGTGACATCGCTTTTCCATTTTCCCTTACCAATTACCGAAACTCCAAACATCAGATGGCTAATTGCTCGTTCAGCACCCGCACCAGTTGAAGTACCAAAAGAAGGAATAATTTTAGGTAAAAATATTTTCCGTGGTAAAGAGACAATTATTAGAATTAAAAAGGATGATCGACGCCGACATGTTTATATTATTGGGAAAACAGGAACTGGTAAGTCAGTTTTAATTTCTAATATGGCAAAACAGGATATTTTAAATGGTGAAGGTGTTGGGGTAATTGATCCTCATGGTGATTTAATTGAAGATATTTTAGGTTGCATTCCAAAAGAGAGAATGGATGATGTGATATTATTTGATGCTTCGGATACTGAAAGACCGATCGGATTAAATATGCTTGAAGCAAAAGATCCAGCCCAACGCGACTTCGCTGTTCAAGAAATGATTGCTATTTTTTATAAACTTTTCCCACCTGAAGTTATTGGTCCAATGTTTGAACATAATATGAGAAATGTAATGCTCACATTGATGGCTGATCCAGAAAATCCAGGGACAATTGCCGAAATTCCAAGAATGTTTTCTGACCCAGATTATCCTAAACACTGGATTAAAAAATTAAAAGATCCAGTGGTAAGAGCTTTCTGGGAAAAAGAAATGGCTAGAACAACAGAGTTTCATAAATCAGAAATGTTAGGATATTTAATTTCAAAAGTTGGTCGATTTGTTGAAAACGAATTGATGAGAAATATTATTGGTCAATCTCACTCAGGGATCAATTTCCGTGAGGTAATGGATAAACAAAAAATTCTCTTGGTAAACCTTTCGAAAGGTAAAATTGGTGAAATTAATGCTAATCTTTTAGGTTTAATAATTGTTTCAAAATTACAAATGGCAGCCATGGCCAGAGCTGAATTGCCAGAAGAGGAAAGAAGGGATTTTTACCTTTACATCGATGAGTTTCAAAACTTTATTACCGATTCAATTGCCACAATTTTATCTGAGGCAAGAAAATATCGCTTATGTTTGACGATGGCTCATCAATATTTGGGACAACTTTTAGTTTCATCTTCAGTTATTGGTGGCGGAGGAGGTGAAGCAAGGATAAGAGATGCAGTTTTGGGAACAGTGGGGACATTTATAGTTTTTAAAATCGGAATTGAAGATGCAGAGATTTTAGCCAAAGAATTTAAGCCAGTTTTCAATGAATATGATTTAGTTAATGTTGAAAAATTTAACGCTTATGTAAAACTTTTAGTTAATAATCAACCAACCAGACCATTTAATATGGTGACTTTTCCACCAAAGAAAGGCGATCCAAAAATTGCTGAAGCGGTAAGGAAATTATCTCGATTAAAATATGGTCGACCTAAAGAAATTGTGGAAGCAGAAATTTTGGAACGTTCTCAATTAGGTGTTCCAGTTGAACAAAAAATGACCCCAGGTGAAAGAAATTTATAAATTATTTTCCTATGTTAACTCTCTATCGAAAATATCGGCCACAAAAATTTTCTGAAGTTATTGGTCAAGAGCATATTAAAAAAACATTAGAGAATGAAATTAAAATGGGAAAAATTTCCCACGCTTATCTTTTTTATGGACCAAGAGGAGTTGGCAAGACAACACTTGGCCGGATATTTGCTAAAGCATTAAATTGCGAAAAAAGAAAAGAGGGTGAATCTGAGCCATGTGATAATTGTTTTTCCTGTTCTGAAATTATTAAAGGTAAATCTCTTAATTTAATTGAAATTGACGCCGCTTCAAATCGGGGAATTAACGAAATTAAAGAACTTCGCGATTCAGTAAAATTTCCACCAAGCTATGGTAAATACAAAGTTTTTATTATTGATGAAGCTCATCAAATTACACCCGAAGGCTTTAATGCCCTTTTGAAAACATTGGAGGAACCACCCGAATATGTAGTTTTTATTCTTGTTACCACCGAAGTTCATAAAATTCCTTACACTATTGCTTCAAGATGTCAAAAATTTGGTTTTAGTAAAGTTCCCCTTTCTCAGATTTTAATAAGACTTAAAAAAATAGTTGAACTTGAAAAAGTAAAAATTGATGAAGATGTTTTAAAAAGTATTGCTAAAATGTCTCAAGGTTATGTTCGCGATGCTGAGAGTTTGCTTTCTCAAATTCTTTCATTGGGTGATAAAGAAATAACTGTTGAAGAAGCAAAAATGATTTTACCAATTTTTGATTCCGGAGAAATTATTGAAATGATAAAGTATTTAATAAAAAAGGATTCACAAAAGGCAATTGAACTGATTAATAAATTGTTAGAAAATGGTGTTGATCTAAAACAATTTAATTTAGATCTTATTGAATTTTTAAGAAAATTACTTCTTGTTAAAATTGGGGCGGAGGTAGAAAAATATTCATTTTCTTTAGATGAAGAGGAGGAGAAAGAAATAATTTCTTTTGCTAAGAATGTAAAAATAGAAGAGTTAGTCAAAATCATTGAAGAATTTATTAGAATAAAAACCAGCCTAGAATATGCTGAAATTCCTCAACTCCCCTTTGAGTTAGCGATCGTTAAAATTTGTTCTATTTAAAATGAAAATTTATAATTTTTTTCTCAAAATTTTAGAAAAAATTCTTCCACCTGATTATGGAGTTTATCAAAAAGGAAGTTTTCCGACTCATAGAAAACTTTCCTTTTCTTGTGCAAAATCATTAATTTTAGCAGGTGGTAAAAAAATTCGATGGGAGAAAGAAACAGAATTTACTTTTAACTTTTTGAAAAAAAATTACTTTAAAGATAAAGACAAAGAATTATTTATTTGTGATTTTGGAGCTGGGATAGGTAGGCTTTCTTTACCAATTTTGAAAGAATTTCCAAAAACAAAAATTGTTGCGGTTGATGAATCAGATTCAATGTTAAAGTTGGCAAAAAAATATATTCCAAAAGTATTTTTTGAAGAAAAGAGGATAAAATTTTTAAAGCCAGATGATTTTTTTGAAAAATATAAAGAAGAAACTTTTGATTTAATAATGGCGATTTATGTTTTTCAGCACATTTATTTAAAAGAATTGCGAAAGATTCTGCCCCTTCTTTATAAATTGTTAAAAAAAGATGGTAAAATATTTATTGTTAATACCTTTTTAAATGATGATCCTTTAAAAAGAGAGGTGAAGATAAAAGATTTGCTAATTCCATATTTTGAAAAAGAAATAGAAATTAGTCCTTATGAAAATCAGTCCGATTATATTTTTTGGATGAGAGAAACTGGTGCTGGTTATGGAAATTGGCAGAAAATGGAAAAAGCAAAATTAAGATGCCAAAAATTTATGGGATTGTATAAAAAACTTCCTAATCCCTTGGTTAATATTTAGTATTTTAAATCTTGTTGCGGGGTCGTCTAACAGGTAGGACACCTGGCTCTGGACCAGGTAATCTTGGTTCGAATCCAAGCCCCGCAGTTTATTTTTAAATTGCTTTTTGACAAAAATAAAAAATTTGTTAATTTAAATTAAATCTTTATTTTTCAAAAATGATCAAAATTTTTCAAGGAAAAAAATTGAAAATAAGAGGACTAAGAAACTCTGATTTAAAAAGAGTAAAAGATTTTTTAGATTATATTAATTCTTTAGTTGAAGAGGGGGCGATGATTTCAATAAATAAGAAGATAAGTTTAAAAGAAGAAAAGGAATGGCTAAAGAGAAATTTAAAAGAAATTAAAGAGAAAAAAAGAGTAATGATTGTTGCTGAAGATAAAAATAAAATTGTTGGAATTTGTGAATGTAAATTAAAAGAAGGAAGACAATCTCATGTTGGCGAGATTGGAATTGGTGTCAGAAAAGAGTATCGCGGAATTAGTCTGGGAAAATTTTTATTGAGCAAGATTTTAAAATTGGCGAAAAAGAGACTTAAACCAAAAATATTTCGCCTTTTTGTTTTTGAGACAAATAAAATCGCCCAAAACCTCTACAAAAAAATTGGCTTTAAAAAAGTCGCTAAAGTTCCAAAACAAATCCAATACAAAGGAAAACTAATCTCTGAAATCATCATGATTTTAGAATTATAATTTCCATCTTCGAAATGATTTCTAACCTTAATTTTCATTTTCATTTTTTGGAAAAACATTCTCACATTCTGCAGAATGTTAGAGTATTCTCGTGGGGAAGATGGCCGCATGAAGTAAAAAAGAATAAGACAAAATATTGAAGAGTTGTTAAATTAAAGTTGTACAATCCAGACATCTACTTTCGGTTCGCTCCTAAAAATTTATTTGAGCAATGATTTTTGTAAAAGATAATGAGAACAATGATTTTTCAAGATAAAATTTATGGAAAAATAAAAATCGAATTCCCTTTGGTTTTAGAATTGGTAAACTCTCCATCTTTTCAAAGGCTGAGAGAGATAGATCAGGTTGGCTATTTACCATTGTATCAAAAATTTTATCCTCAAAAAATTAAAAAAATTACTCGCTTTGAGCATTCTTTGGGAGTTTTCGTTTTGCTTAAAAAATTTCAAGCTCCTTTTGAAGAACAAATTGCCGGACTTTTGCATGATATTTCCCACGGGGTATTTTCGCACGCTTTAGATTATGTTTTCAAGGAAGGTTCCGAAAAAAATCATACTTTCCAAGACAATATTTTTGAAGATTTCATAAAAAATTCAGAAATTCCCTCAATCCTTTCAAAATACGGCATTAAATTAGATTCCATTTTAAACAAAAACAACCTCCCTCTATTAGAAAGAGAACTTCCTAATCTTTGCGCAGATAGAATCGATTATTCATTAAGGAATGCTATTTGCAACCAAGAAGCAACCAAAAAAGAAATCGATTATTTTTTAAAGAATCTTTTAACGGAAAATAATCTTTGGGTTTTCAAAAACTTTCAAAGCGCCCAAAAATACGCAAAATTATTCTATCGTCTAAATAAACTCTACTATTCAGGCTTTCCAACCGCAGTGATGTTTCGTACGGTTGGTGATGTTTTAAGGTATTGTTTGGAAAATAGATATCTAAAAAGAGAAGATTTATTTTCGACGGAAAAAATCGTTTTGAAAAAGATAAAAAGCAAACTAAAGTCGGATCCAAAATT
>Ga0078972_1002877_pt1 | contig 54428 bp, 57 predicted proteins | sample YelNatPaOPGAMG01_FD_67568 | JGI IMG/M metagenome (GOLD analysis project Ga0078972, IMG submission 67568) | Hot spring thermophilic microbial communities from Obsidian Pool, Yellowstone National Park, USA - OP-RAMG-01 (SPADES assembly) (version 2) | ecosystem: Environmental > Aquatic > Thermal... | reverse complement strand
AACAGTCGTGATAAATAACGCTTTGTTTTGGGGAGAAGCATTGCGGTAAAGAATCTGGCTGGTAAACACGGTTTTCCCACTGCCAGGACCGCCGCACACAAGAGCGGTCCCATAAAGAGGTAAACCGCCGTGTAATATTTCATCCAGTCCGGGAATATGGGTAGAAATACGGTTCATTTCGTTATTCCTCTTCTTTGGTCGTTTTCCCTAAGATTCGCTCAATTGTCTCTATTAACTGCCGAGTATCGGTCGGTTTTAGCAGGAAAGCATCTGCTCCGACCTGACGGGCACGTTCTTCTGCGTTTAAAAATGTATGAAAGATGATTGGAATGGTGCGTAAATGAGCTTGACTCTTGATGTGATGGCAGGCTTGAAAGCCATCCATGCCTGGCAAAAGGGCTTCTAAGATAATTATGTCCGGTAAACTGTGTTGGGCTTTCTGCACCAGTTCCTCACCATTCTCAGCGAAGATCAATTCATAATCTGCACCCAGCGAGCGCTCTAAGGTACGCCGCATAAATGGGTCACGTTCACCGATTAGCAGCTTTGGGCGAGGTGGGGACATTTTAATTTACTCCTAGAAAATAGTATAGTCTATATTAATTAATTTTGCCTGACAATTGTGTTAGAAATATTCTATGATCATATCCATTAAGATTATAAATCTTTAATCCAAACTTATCATGATAGAGAGTGTTGAAAAAGAAGTTCATAATGGACCAAACCCTCAGATTTTCATATAGGCATGTAGTCGAAGATAAAGATTAAAGGTAATCCAATCTGCTGCAGGAATTTGAGATGGAAAAAATAATAAAACCTGACAAGTCTCCGCAAAAGTCTTGCCTAACGGGTTACCTATCCCTGCAAGCGAGTAGCGTTGCATAGGCTCTGGTGACAATCATTAAATATTAAAACCTGACAGGTCTCCGTAAAAGTCTTGCCTAACGGGTTACCTATCCCTGCAAGCGAGTCGGGTTGCATTGGCTCTAGTAAGACCTGTCAGGTTTGAACTGGGTAGCATAGGCTCTGGTGACAATCTAAATATTAAAACCTGACAGGTCTCCGTAAAAGTCCTGCCTAACGGGTTACCTATCCCTGCAAGCGAGTCGGGTTGCGTAGGCTCTGGTAAGACCTGTCAGGTTTGAACTGGGTAGCGTAGGCTCTGGTGACAATCTAAATATTAAAACCTGACAGGTCTCCGTAAAAGTCTTGCCTAACGGGTTACCTATCCCTGCAAACGAGTCGGGTTGTGTAGGCTCTAGTAAGACCTGTCAGGTTTGAACTGGGTAGCGTAGGCTCTGGTGACAATCTAAATATTAAAACCTGACAGGTCTCAGCAAAAGTCTTGCCTAACTGGTTACCTATCCCTGCAAGCGAGTCGGGTTTCGTAGGCTCTAGTAAGACCTGTCAGGTTTGAACTGGGTAGCGTAGGCTCTGGTGACAATCTATAAAAATTAAAACCTGACAGGTCTCCGTAAAAGTCTTGCCTAACTGGTTACCTATCCCTGCAAGCGAGTCGGGTTGCATAGGCTCTGGTAAGACCTGTCAGGTTTGAACTAGGGTGCATATGCTCTAGTAAGACCTGTCAGGTTTGAACTCATTGATTTACTTTAGTCGCTGCCTTGCTCCACCGTACTACTCGGTCGTTGCTGACGGCTGGTAAAAGTCCTGTCCGCGGTTGGTTTCAAAACACAAAAAGTCTCCCAGCCATAATCAAAGGATATTTATCGATGGGAATCGGAGGATGCATCAATGGTGGAAATTCAGGCTACATTGGAGTTGTTATAATAGTAGATTATTTTTCAACACTCTCTCATGATACACACGGAAAAGTTTTCTCAGAAAATAGCAGGAAACACTTCAATTGTCTCTTCTGGGGCGTTGACTGGGTCTTTGGATAAAAAAACCATTTCGAATGAAGTACGAATACTCGCACGGGGGTATTACTTGTGAATTCGAGCAGCAGTCGGGGATGATTTCCCAGCAAAGATGCATAAGGTAGGGATTTATAAAACCCCTTTGATATATCCATTCACAAACTATCAACGTAATTGTGCCATTGGTATCACACAAATAAGCCTAATCAACAGCATTCGCTTAAGCCATACGCGGAGCAAGCGCAGCAAGCGAAACGGTCGGCTGGAAGCGCGTATTAGCCAGCGCTCTGCTTATAAACTTCACGACGATGTCTGACAAAGCGTACAATAATTTTTTGCTTCTCCAAATCGCTGGTGTAAAGCACTCGATAATCCCCAACACGTAATTTGAATACACCTTGCCATTGTCCTGTTAGTGCTTTTGGGGTAATGGCTTCAAAATTTTCCGCCAACCAACGTAACTTTTTAAGCACCCGCTGCGCCACGGGTTTGTCCAAGCAAGCCAAATCATTTTGTGCTGCCACCGTAAACTCGACTTGAAACATGTTTCACCATGTCAGCCCAAGTCTGTTGGCAACATCTTGGGCTGGGATCGTTTTGCCAGTTTCATCTGTAGCCAGAGCACGTTCAAGTTCGAGTTTGAATTCGTCCCTGAGTTCGAGACCTTCGTCAGGATCACCCAACATCTCGAAGAATGTCTGAATCACGGTTTCGCGGATGAGTTTTCTCAAATCATCCACAGTCATATCGGCAATCGTTGTAGGAGCCATTTTTCTCTCTCCTTACTTGCGAAATCAAGACACGCCGCTCAACGCGCTGGTGAACTTATGTATATCTTGATTCTCTTTTTTTATATCAATTACGAATCACACAGGCGGCCTCAAAATTATTATATCATACAGAAAAAGCCGCTTTTAGGTTTTCTCGGAAAATAGTAAAAAACACTGTAACTGCCTCTTCTGGGGCGTTGACTGGGTCTTTAGATAAAAAACCATTTCGAATGAAGTACGAATACTCGACGGCGTCCGCTTTAAGCGGATTGCGAAGAGTGGCGAAGAAGAAGCGGCTGACTACATCCGTTTTGGCGCACCGAACTTACCAGGAATAGAGAAAGTCCTCCAAGTGACTTTTCAACGAATTGGATAAATTCGTTATAATCAGATTTATAAATGATGAAACCTATCACCCAACCATCTCCTAACCGCCTGGCTTTTGCCTATCAATTGGTGGCAAAGCTTGAACGCTTGTCAGCCGATTCCTATTGGGCGCATCAGGCAAGCGGGTTGCGTGGATCACTGCTACGCACGATAGCGGATTTTGAATCGACACCGCAACCGTCAGTGGAAATCACGCGTCATTTAGAGGAACTTATCGAAAGCGCTTATCAAATCCTCATCAAAGCCGCTCAGGAAATTTCCTGAAACTGGTGTGCGTCCCTTTCACACCACTGGCACGGTTAGCAAAGGTGTGGGCAATTTGTATATATAATTGACTCTACGGCAAAACGGCGATCTTTGCCACAGAGAATACGGAGAGTTGATATACTTTTCACCTTTATTCGGGAATAACGATGCGAAATTTTCGCTTATGCGCCTTTAAGAACCAATCATTTTCCTTATTATACACAAATTCTGTGCGCTCTGTGGTCAGTTGTTGCAGTGATGTCATCATGAATCAGGCGCTATTGCAACTGTGTTGTATGAATCGATCATCATGATAAGCATTTTCACTGCACTACCGGTAAACTCCGTGAAGCCATCTCCTCGCCGGATTGGAGATTGCTTCCGTCGCAAAGAGCGCTCCCTCGCAATGATGGTTAACGAAAGTACGACCGCAGCTCCATAAAAACAATCCTGTTTATCCTGTAAATCCTGTCCATATTCTGTCATGGCGTGCGAAGCGAAGCCATCTCCCTGCCGGATTGGAGATTGCTTCGGCCGCAAAGGACGCTCCTCGCAATGACACCTGGCGGTGCCTGTCATGGTGAGTGAAACGAAGCCATCTCCCTGCCGGATTGGAGATTGCTTCGGTCGCAAAGAGCGCTCCCTCGCAATGACGGCTAACGGAAGTTCGACCGCAGCTCCATAAAAACAATCCTGTTTATCCTGTAAATCATGTCCATATTTTGTTATGGCGTACGAAGTGAAGCCATCTCCCTGCCGGATTGGAGATTGCTTCGGTCGCAAATAACGCTCCCCCGCAATGACACCTGGCGGTGCCTGTCATGGCGAGTGAAACGAAGCCATCTCCAGGCCGGGTTGGAGATTGCTTCGGTCGCAAAGAGCGCTCCCTCGCAATGACGGCTAACGGAAGCACGAAAACAACTCCATAACAACAATCTTGTTTATCCTGTAAATCCTGTCCATATTTTGTCAGGCGTACGAAGCGAAGCCATCTCCCTGCCGGATTGGAGATTGCCTCGGTCGCAAAGAACGCTCCCTCGCAATGACACCTGGCGGTGCCTGTCATGGCGTACGAAGTAAAGCCATCTCCCTGCCGGGTTGGAGATTGCTTCGGTCGCAAATAACGCTCCCTCGCAATGACGGCTGGCCTGGTATGGGTAAAGGCTTCTTCCGTCGGTAAGAGCGCTCCTGCGCAATAATGCTGCACTGAGGAATTATTTCTTGAGATTACCTGGCTCAGCCTGGCGATGAAGACAACAGTGCTTCAATTTCGGCGATCTTGAAATCCACGATCACGTTGCCCTTGATTTCAAAGGTGGGAGTTGTCTCATTGCCATTTGCCCACTGGCGCACCCGGGCAGCAGCCACTCGATCGCGTGAGATGTCGATCTCAACATAAGAGATACCCCGCTCGGCGAAATATGCCCGCGCCCGCCGGCAGGCAGGACACCAGGGCGTGCAATACATGACGATCTCCGCGGCTGGCTTAGGGGTGGTCTCAATCGCCTTTTGCTCTTCTGCTTGTTGGGCTTGGAGGAGCGCCTGATCCTTTTGGGCCAGGTGCGGTTCCAGTTTGGCTAATTCCGCAAATAACACTTCATTATTGGGTTGATCGTCAATATCATGCACGTCCACATAGCGGATGATGCCGCGTTTGTCGATGACAAACAAGGCTCGTTCGCTATATCCTTCCGGGCGCAAGACGCCAAACAATTGGGCTACCCGTCCATGCGGATAAAAATCGCTGAGCAGGGGGTAGCTGATCCCGCCAAAGCTTTCTGCCCAGGCGTATAAACAATCCGTGCTGTCTACGCTAATACCCAGGACCTGGGTATCCATCCGTTCAAAGCGTTCTAAAGCCGCTTGATAGGATGGTATTTGGGCGCTTCAGACCGGCGTCCAGGCAAGCGGGAAAAACGCGATAACTACATTTTTCTTGCCCGCAAAATCACTCAAGCGCACCGGCTGTTTTTTGTGGCTGAGCAGGGTGAAATCAGGGGCAAGTTCTCCAACGTTAAGTGCCATCGTATGCCTTCCTAATTATTTGGGATGAATGGACAAAGTTATCTCTAATTATAAACCAGAATTAAATTATTTGGTTAATTTTGGTAATATTTATAGGTATTTTAAAATAGGCATCTTTTTTCAACCCTCCCAAAGTTGGATGACACTGCCAACATTTGTGGCTGCCAGGATTTCTTTTTTCTTCTGCTGGTATTCGCTCATCGCCCGCCCGGCATTGTTCCCCAAGCTCGAAAGCAGCAAGGAAGGCGGATCGTTTTGAGCAGAAACGCTAGCCAACTGGGCTTGCAGCGCCGCTGTCCTGACAAACAACACGATCCATTCCAGGTGCAAATCTGGCACCGTTGTCTCCTCCTCATCGCTGCCGAGATAACCATGATCCGCCTCAACCACCAGGCAAATCGTTTCCCCGCCCTGGGGCGTTAATCCCATCACGAGCTGCCACTGTCCGTTTTCATCCCGTTTAAGGTCATACACTGCCCGCCCATAAAATCGGTATGGCTCTCTTTCGTTGCGCCGTGCGAAATAAATCGCCTCGCCCTCCACGGGGGAAATTGCCACCGAAAGGATGTTGCGTAAGCCGCTAATACTTTCTAATGGATAAATATGCTTGCCTGCCTCAGCGGAAATACGATATTCGAATTGACGGGGTACATAAAGGGAGTAATCCGCAATCGCATCGTTGATCCATTGATTGATTTGCAAATCGCTGAATTCGTTGGGAGGGAATACATCTCCCAGCCGCCGCCGACATAAGTCATTGAGGTCTTTTCGTCTGGTCATGGTACGAGATTCGCCGGTAAACCAACTAAGGGTAAAATCACCCGCCGCACATCACCCAACATCCAGAGATTGGACAGCACCAGCAGCAAAACAACCACGCTAATGGCAGTTTTGGGATGCTTTTCTGCTAACAACAGGAGAGAGCGGCTTTCCAATCTTTCCACGCGTCTTTGAATTTCTGGCAAGCTGCGGGTGGCTTGATAAATCTCCAGCATACATGCCAGTAACAAGCGATCGCGCAGTTCGCTTTTGATTTTACGATCTTCTTTCAATATCTGATTGATCTCTTCAATTAAGCTGTTTTCCATACGCCTGCCTTTACCCATTCTGGAAACGGCGAACATAGCCGCCATGTATCCATACCTTAATGGCAACCATATCACCTTGTTGTTCCAACACTTCCACGGCTGCGCCGCCGCAATAATCCCCAATATCCGCCACCCCGCTGCCAAAGGCAGCCACCGGGCGCAAGTTGACGTAATCAAACCCTTCTTTCAATATCACTTTATCTCCGGCGGCAAATCGCTCTGCCGGCGGCTGCGGATATGCAGCGCTTGTTTTCACCATGGGTAGCGCTTTGATATAAGGAGTAGGATCGATTCCCTTTTTCCCATCCGGACGGTATTCAAAATGGAGGTGCGGTCCAGTGCTATGACCACTGCTTCCGCTATAGGCAATAACCTGTCCTTCCGCCACAATATCCCCAACCGAGACCAGTACCTCATCGAGGTGAGCATACAAGGTGCTTGACTTATCTGGATGTTCCAGCACGATATACAACCCATAACCGGCGGATTGAAAGCGGATGAGTTGAACCCGACCGGCTGCTGCCGCCAACACGGCGCTGTGCAGCGGTGCTCCCCAATCCAGCGCAGGATGGTCCGCGCTGTAGAGCTGCGTGATAGGGTAAATTTCCTGAAACGGATACCTTAATTCCATCATTTTCTGTCCTTTGCCTCCGCCGCACCGGCGGAGAAATAACTAAAGCGCTGCATTAAAGGCATAATCCAAATAACCAGCCAGAATTTTGCTGGTGTTGATGTCCGCATTCATCCGGCACGCGGCGATAACAGCCGTCATTGTGATGGCGCTATCGATGCTATAGCCGCTGCTGGCGCGCAACACACAAGAATAAAAACGAGCAGACAGCGGCGCGGTCGTCAAAAACTGCACAGCGCTGCCTCCGCTGGCGGGATTTGCCAAATTTTCGAAGCGAGAAAAATATGCTTCAACCCGCCCGCTATGCACTTCCATAGCTGCCTGGGTCAGCGCTAAAGCCATATTATGATAATGTTGCAGCCGGCTATGCTGAATCAGGATGCTGCCACCATTCCCGACGAAGCTGCCGCCATAGCGCCAAGCACATTGTTGTAAGACCAACGATCCGCCGCCGCAAACCACCGCATTCACTTCCGCCAGCTGCTCATCGATGACAACCTGATTCAACACGAGCTCCCCGCTAAAGCTGGTCGGAATATTGATCATGGGGCTGAACAACCCGCTGATGCGCAGGTTATGCAAGCTGCAGGTTGCACCATTGCGAATGACCTCCCGATCTGCATTGGTAATTTTTACCGATGCCGCGTTCCCCAGTCCAACTAAATGGATGTAGTCCGCCAAGGTCAAGCTCTCGTCATACACGCCAGGGGCGATCAGGATCGTGTAGGGCTGGCTTTGGGAGGGATTCTGATTGTGAGCCGCATCGATGGCGGCCTGGATGCTGGTGAAATCGCCGTTGCCGCCATCATCAACCGTGATCATACGGCTGAGAGCTGCGTTATTGGAGAGCAAAACCCGGCTCAACTCAGGCCTCCCTGATCTTACGCGGGGACAATGCATAGGTTGCTTGATTTGCCACCAGGGCATCGAACCACAGCTTAATCAGCGTGAGTAAGCCGGCTTGATCACAGCGCAAGGGATGCTCTAACCAAACCCGGTATTCGCTGCAGCTGATTCCATAACAGCTGATTGCCACGATACCTAAAGCGCAAACCATCACCAGCCGCTTTTGGGTTCCATCCAATTGCTCAAAGCGGCTCTTTAATCCTGGCACATACGAAAAGACAAGGCTGGTCAGCGAAGCCGTTATCAGGGTCAAGGTTTCTACATTCATATTCACTCCTTTTGATAAGGACGGATTGTCCACGGTTTTCAATAAGATACGTAAGCGTAGTGTATTTTTTATATCCGAATCACATACACATAGGCAATGCATTCACATGCCGGGTTCGTCTGGGAGACCGTCAATTTCAATCTTCCATTGACAACGAAATTCTCATACACAATCCGCACGCCGTCATACGTACAATTTGTGCCGCTGTTGGTTTGCACTGCCCGCCGGGGATAAATAGTCGTGTTGCTGCCGGAATTCATGCGGTTAATAATGCTTTCCGCGCCAGGATCACTTTCATCCATTAAGGTGACATCGGTGGTCGCCGGCGGGTTACCGCTGTATTCCAAACGCACTTTGTGGATCAAACCAGTAACCGGCACCGAATATCCAACCGCCGTCGCATTCCCGCTGCTGCCTTCCGCAGCTCCACTGGAAAATTTCACCACATCCATCTCTCACCCCTTAATCAGGTACACGGTTGCAACCGCCACACAACCCGGGTCGCTCTGTTCCAGGCTCAGCCGCAGCGCCCCATGCAATGGATATGGTGTCGGCACGAATTGTGTCCCATTATAGGTGACCGTTCCGCCGCTATTGGTCGTCATTGCCCGGCGTGGATAGAGCGTGCGTTGTGTGTTGACATCGCTGAGCGAGACGATCGCTTCGCCCGCCGGGTCGTTGCTATCCACCAGGGTTACATCGCTGGTCAACGGCGGTGTGCCGCTGAAATCGATGACCACCTTATACACCAATCCACTCATCATCGGCGAATATCCTTGCGCGCTGGCATTCCCCGCTGCACCTTCGGCAGGGTTGGTGGAAAATTTAATCACGTCCATCCAGCACCTTCCTCTTGCGCGGCTCTTTTCGGTTAGAGAGGGGCTGCGTTGGCGAAGGACTTACGGCGGGGTCTTCCATGATTTCCTCTGCTACCAGTTCAATGACGCTCCCTCCATAGAGATATAAGATGACCTTGCGGTCGTTTTCAATCATTTTCATAATCGGCACGTCCAGCTTAAGTTTCTCAGCGATGTATTTCAGTTTGTGCTGTTTATCCATCATGGCTCCTTTCACAAATCCCTGTCCTCCCCTCTCCGCTGCGGAGAGGGGAAGGGCAACGTACAATTTACTAATATGTGCGTATTTCTATACTTTTCTCCATCTGTGCTTCGCTAATGATCCGATTTTCCCAATCAGGCAACCGACAGCCGAAGCGGGCTTTCCCTATCCTTTGGCGAATGTCAGACTGATGGTGACATTTTGCGCAGCCGTACCGGCTGCCCCATCATAGTCTAAGGTAACCATGAAAGCCGTGCCGGCTGAAATGTGGGGATATTGATTATCCACAAAATCCGTGCGGCTTTTCACCTGGGGGACATTGGTATCACCAATTGCAAAAGCGGTCAGGTAAGCGTCATCGTCGGCGGTATTACCAAGTTTCAAAGTGGCGTCATTGGCATTGGAACCCACCGCACTGACCTGAATGAGGGTACAATCAAACGGGATACTGAAAACCGATTGTATGTTGGCAGTCAAGCTGCCTGGAATGTGATAGATGTAGGTAAAGATATTTTCCATTTTTCTTCCTCTTATGCGACATTCGATTTGTATAACCCGCGGTAATCAACCGGACCAACCGCAAAGAAAAAGCGCACCTTCACCGGCATGACATCATTGGAGAACATTAACCCTGCGGTTGGGGAAGAGACGCTATAAATTTCGGGGGTACGCCCATAACGGAAGCCCAGTCCAATGGAAGGATACAAGCGTGGATCTGCCACTGCTGCCCAGTCGTTGGTATCGCTCCACAAATCCACCACGATCACCCGCTCTCTCGCGGAGCGTAAACGCATGTCGGCGGTTTCCCCTTCTGAAAAAATATTGACCGGGGCGGGTCCAACACCATTGCTCAACGCATAGCTGTAATCATGGCTGGAAGCGAGAATTTGCAAGGCGGTTACCTCCAGGTCAGGGGGCACGAGCAAATAGCGCGGGGCAGTCAGAAAACCAAGCCGTTCACCGGAATTCAATTCGTTTTGTTTGCGCATGGCGGTGCGGGCTGCCACCCAGGCCGATAAAGACAAGGTGGTGCTGCCCAAATTTCCATGATTGGCGTGAAACAAATTGACGCCATCGCTCAGCGCAGGTCCAGCCCCGTTATTGACCGTGAAGATACTACTGATCGTCTTACCCAATGTCAACCAGGCCGCTTGTGCCAACGCGCGCGGCGCAGCCCGTAAGCGGGCAGTGTCATCCTTATCGATTGCCTCAATCGTAATCCCCAGGTAGCCACCCTTTTTGACAAAAGGAGCGGTTTCATAGCGGTCGTCCCAGTTCAATTCGGTGTAAGCTGCGCCTTCTGCCACAGTCGGAAGTTCGCCCACACCGCCCAAAGTGACCCAGCGCACATTTTGTAAGCTGCTGAAATCCATTTGGGTCACAAAAGGCTGCCACCATTGCGGATATTCCTGAAATTCCTGCATCAATACTTTGTTCAAAACATTAGCCACCAGATTCGACATCGTTGAGGAATTGACATTCGCCAGATAGACGCGCTCCGGGTGGAACAAACCCGTCATCTCAAAATCCCCACTCAGTAAATTATATAATTCACGAATGCCGCTTAGCGGTTGTACGCCTTGGGTGGGCCGCACACCCTTGATGAGCGCCTCCAAAGCCAGCCCAATCTGTTCCAAACCACTTAAACCCAGACTGATCGAAGGCGAACGCGGCGGAGTTCCCCCAATTTGGACAACCTGCTCATTGGTCAAGCTGGCGAGGTACTTTCGCTCGGCTTCGATGGCATTTACAACCTGGGCAGGGGTTTGATAGGGCTGAGCAGCCAACTTGTCCCGCGCCGCTTGCGGGAGACCGCTATTAGCGATCATGAAAGCCGCGGCAGATTCGCTGAGCGCTTGTGACCAGGTTTGCGCCAGCCCCTTTAGCGACCCCTGTGCTGTTTCGGTTGTGTCCGAGTTGGCGGCATTTTCCTCTTTTTCCCCTGCTTCGAGCAGTTCTTTGTCTGCTGGCAGGGTGGGTTGGGTGAATTTTCCTTCATCCTGACTCATTCTTTTTACTCCTTCGGAAGATATAAAATCGGTTTCCTGCGATAAGCTTTGTAACAAACGACCGTCCGCAGCCGGTTGGAAAACTAAATCAATCGATTCAATTTGCTGAATGCCCACCACCCGCCGCAAACCAGCCCCTTTTTGGGTTTCTTCCCAAATCGGAAAAAACACGAGGGACAACCCAATATCTGGCACAGCGTAACCCGCCTGACGGTCATGGAGGAATTCCTCCAACAAATCGATAATCGGTTGAGCTTGCGGCGTCTCATAAAGACGTATCTGTCCGTTCACCTCCTGTCCTTGATCAATGGAAACAGCATTACTGCTCACCCCTACCAGATCACGCAGCGAGGGGTAATCGAAGAATCCAGCATGATCTACAAAGACCGCCCGTCCTTCAAATAACCCTTGCGCCACTGCATCCTCTAACGCCTGCGCAGTAATTTCGATGTCCGCCTGTTTGCCGGCAGCGGTTTGAATGCGCCCCGCCCGGACAAAGCGGCATAAATAGGTGTGGGGTGCTGCCTGAGCCGAGAGCACGGCCGCACCAGCGTTCAAGATCATCTTTTCATTTTCGATCATTTCACCTCCACGGTTTCTGTTTTGGGTTTCTCAGTCTCTACGCCGCTCATCTCCTCCATCACCTGTTCCACATAGCCATCCGATACGGATAATCCTGCAAAGTTCAGCACTTGTTGGATCACCGACTTCTTGAGGGTTGCGGAGAAAGGTTTTTGGAGGGTGTTTGCCAGCAAAGAAAAGGCGTTGGATAATTGAAAAGCGGCATTCGCCAATCGTTCATGGTCTTTGAGAGAAAGTTCTGGGGCATTCACTTCGATTAAGCTATTCAGCTTTTCTTCTGCAAAAGGAGGAGCTTTGCCAACCTGAGCAGCGCGCAGATAAGCCTGGATGAGGATGTCTTTGAGCAAATAAATGAAATAACGCTGGCGCCGCAATAAATGCTTTTCGGTTGGGGCTTGCATGGCAACCGCAGTTGCCAGATTGACTTCTTGCGGTTCGCCGCGCCAATGGGGCGGGTAATGGCTGCCGGCATCGATCATCTGGCGGATGGCTTTTAAATCTGCACTGGCATCGTAGGCATTGAGATTCGGAGTCACCGGCTGCCATGTTTCGCTGTCATCCTTGACGATAATGCTGCCCGATTCCGGCGCGGCGCGGTATTGTTCGGCTTTCGCTGCCACCCGATGCGCTGGAACCGTGACAATCCACAAGAATGCGCGCATCGCCCAATTCAACCGCACCCGATCTTCCAGCATGCGCGCATAACGCTGCAGCCAGGGGATCAGCGGCGCTAAATCGCTCTCGCCGATTAAGCTGCCAAGCGGCCGATTGACCGAATAATGCAGCATCACCGCATCCTGTTCCAGCGCCAATGGATGCTGCGGGGAATACCAGACTTTTCCCTGAAAATTAGAGCTGCCTTTTTCGAAGCGTACTGTGGCATCGACATAAGCCTGTTCGCGCTCCCAATCATTCTCGGCTGTCACAATCCGCCCAATGCGGTCTTTCGTCACAAAACGGATATACGACATCCCATCTTGGGCATTGCGAAAAAGCAGCACAAACAAATCCCCTGCCCGCGAGAGCTCATCGCACATCGTCTCCAACCGCTGATCGAGCCGATTGAGCGGATGATGCCAAAATCGGTTGATGAAATCATCCACCGCCGGCTCGCGGCTGGAGATCGTCACCCCTTCTCCCACCACATAGTCGGTGGTAATCGCAATGAAACGGTACGCCAACGGGTTTTTCCGCCAGGCTTCCAATGCATCCTGATAGGCTTCGGGCTGTTGGATGACCTGGTTTTCCCGTTCATGAGGGGAGACAGGCAGCCAGCCGACGCTGTCATCCACTTGGGAGGTAAGGGAACCGCTGAGCATTTGCGGCGCTTGGGCGGGCTCCCCTACCGAGGAACGTTTCCTTAACCACTGGCTGATGAATGCCATCAAATCACCTCCCGATACGAATGCAAGGGGTCTTTAGGCGTGATAATGCTCGAGGTCGCGCTGCCGAAGGATTGTCCTTCCAATGCGGCGCAGAGCGCGGCGGAGATGAGCAGATCATCGTGCAACAAACGATGGGTAATGGGGTCACGGCTATTATTGGGCACCCCCCAACGCAGTTGGCGTTCGAACCCGGGGCTAATTTCCATTTGACAATATTGCGCCTGGCGGAAAAACCAATCCTGCAAACGGTTTAATTGCTCGTCTTCGCTGAGGTATTCCTTATAACGACCACTCTCGATGATTGCCAAAAAATCCCAGCCGAGTTTCGATTTGCTGGCGCGGCTGAAAATAAACGGCAGCACCCGCTTCCCTAGTTGAAGTTGCAGGCGTTCCGCCAGTCCCGCCCCGATTCCGGTCGCGTCGACGACGATGGTGCGCGGCTGCCAACATTCTGCCAGCGCAACCATTTGGGAAAAGAGCCGGCTTTGGCTCACCCCTTGCCACACCGTGCGCCATACCACACGATAGATGGTGGCGGTGAGGAGAGGATTGCCTACCCCAAGCTCGCTGGGAGGAGCCAAAAATCCCGGCTCCAACTGAAAGATCGTCAAGGCACTCGCATCCTGCTCCTGGTCAAGGGCTATCCCATCGGCTGCCCCAAACGCAGCGCTGCTTGGCAAGGATGCCCCACCATCCGACCAGGGAGTGTCGCTATTGGGAACAGATGGCAGGGAATATCCGCCGACATCAAGGCAAAAAGCATAGAGTGCCTCTGGCTGAGGTTTCGTTTGGGCGACATGGCTGCCGCGCATGAGCTGCAATCTCGCTGCGGTAAACATCCCTCCATTCCCATCAATCTCTTCGCTAAAATATTGGGAACGGATCATCGGGTGATGACGGCCGAAACGCTGCACTTGTTCCGCCACATAACGCCCGTAAGCCGGTACCTCTTGTGCCACCTCATCGGCGGTGAGCACGAAGACCCGCTGGATGCCATCCTCTTCTTCGGCTTGGCGCGCGAGACGCCATACCCGCCCTAACAGCGTATCGGCTGTCCAGGCTGTTCCATAAAAGACACGGGTAGCATTGGTCGAGGCAGCCATTGGGGCAAAATCGCGCTCCCATTTTTCTACCAGAATATCTTGCGCCTCATCACATTCCAGGAGAACATTGGCAGTAGCACCGACAACATTGCTGGTCGGAGCGCCCGAAAGGAAGGTCAAGCGTGCCTGCCCGATGCGATAAATGTGGCCGCTTTCTTTGACAAAATGGCGGCGGGTGAGCAAGTTGCGTTGCAGCACCCGCTCTAAACGCCGCATTGCGTACAAAGTCTGCGGTTTCCAGGTGGGGGAGACCTTGATCATTTCCGCTGGATAAGCCTGCAGTAAGGATAAGAGATAGGCTTCGAGGTGCGCTTGTAATTCATTCTTGCCCGATTGGCGGGGGAAAACCACCACAAACTCCCGCCCCCGCTGATGCAGCACCGAATCTAAAATCGCCTCGGCAACCTTTTTTTGATAAGAACGCAGCCGCCGCCCGCCTAATTGGATGGAGAATTGCTCTATATCCGAAAAAACCACCCGCAACCCCGCCCGAAACGTGGTGTCCATGGCGCTATAAATCCTTCACCAAAGAAGACATCTCGCGGGCTGTCTCCGCCACAGCATTTTGAATCGCCTCCATCAAAGGATCGCGGTCTGCGCCCAATTCTCGTTGGGTGAGCAACAAACGGCCCAGCCGAGTGGTAGCCAAGCCAATTACCCCCAAAATATTGGCAGCGGTTTCCAGGTCTTCACAACCATTGGCTAAAGTAAAAAAGCGCCGCAACGTGCTGCGCAACATGGCAATCTCTTCCCGCAAGTCCGCCTCACTGAGGAGTTTTGGTTGAGCTATCTTAGGGGTGGGGGATATTTTCTCCCCTTGATTTGCATCAAGCACTGGTATCCTGACTTGGGGTGACATATCGATTTTCTTCTTCTTCAATTCACTCACCTCGAATGGTAGGGTAAATGCATCTTATGATTATGGGGCGGCGCTGCCGTAGGCCAATTTGGTTCGCCCCGGGCAAGGACAATACCGTACTTGCATCACAAAGGGCTGTCATCTTTTTCAATTCAGACGGCAAGTGCAGCCGCCCCAGCAGACGTTCCTAGCTTGCCATAAAAAAGCGTTTTTCGTAGCGGGTTAAGGACGGTGAAAAAGGGTGAAATTGCGTTTTCAGTTATAATTTAACCAATAAGGAGAATCCCATGAATTATGAAGTGCCCATCGAACGCCTCTATCACCACTGTGATCCAGCATTGATCGCCATCCCAACCAGCCAAAGCTCCGACACACTTGAAACCATCATTGGTCAAAGCCGGGCTGTGAAAGCCATGCAGTTTGGATTAGGGATAACCAGCAAAGGGTTTAACCTTTACGTCTCCGGGTTACCCGGCACAGGCCGCACCACTGCCATTAAACGGTTTATCGAAGAAATTGCCGCTCAACAAGCAGTTCCGCCCGATTGGTGTTATGTAAACAATTTCAGTGATCCAGCCCGCCCGAATGCCATCCAATTACCGCCTGGGCGAGCGGTAGAATTTCAAAAAGACATGGATCGGCTGGCACGGGAGGGGCTTAAAGAAATCCGCAACGCATTCGAGAGTGAGCAATATGTCAACTTAAAAGAAGAAACCTTGCATGAATACCAGCAGCAAAAACAAACCCTGCTCGAGAACATCAATCAATACGCCCAAAAGGAAGGGTTTCTTATTCAGCCTACCGCCATGGGATTATTGACCATTCCGGTTCTCAATGGTAAACCGCTCGAAGAATCGGAGTTCATCAGTCTGCCCGAAGCGCAAAAAAAAGAGATCATTGAAAAACAAGAGAAACTGCAAGAGACGCTGGAAAATGCCCTGCGCCAGGCACGCATCCTGGACCGCAGCGCATCAGACGCCTTGGGGCAGCTGGATCGTAAAGTGGCAACCTTTGCAGTCCATCGCCTCATAGACGAAATAAAGGAAAAATATCAATCCATTCCCGAAGTGAACGATTTTGTCGACCAGGTGGTGAACGATATCCTCGATAATCTCAACTTGTTCAAGGGCGAAAGCGACGAAGAAGCCACCCAAAACGTCCCTGCCAGCGCCCGCGATAGCAAGAAACCTTCTTTGCGCAAATATTCGGTGAATGTGTTGGTGGATAATTCTTCCCTAAAAGGGGCTCCGGTGGTGGTTGAGATGAACCCCACTTACCCCAATCTATTTGGAAAAATCGAACAGGAAGCCCAGTTTGGCACCCTCGTCACCGATTTCACTCTCATCCGTCAAGGCGCCCTGCACCGTGCCAATGGTGGCTACCTTGTTTTACCCATCAATGCCTTGCTCACCAATCCATTTGCCTGGGATAACCTGAAACGGGCGCTCGAGAACCAAGAAATCGTCATCGAAGAGATGATCGAACACCTTGGTTTTGCGACCAAGAGTTTGCGCCCCGAACCAATCCCTCTTAATGTGAAAATCATCCTCATCGGCGTCCCAACGATTTTTCAACTGTTGCAATCCCTGGATGAACAATTCGACGAACTCTTCAAAGTCAAGGCAGATTTTGACACCACGATGCCGCGCAATCCGCAATCCATCCAGGAATATATCGCCTTTGTTGCCACATTATGCAACAATGAAGGTTTAAAACATCTCGATCAAGCTGCGTTAGCGCGCTTCGTGGAGATCGGCTCCCGGTTAGCGGAAGATCAACTCAAATTATCGGTGCGCTTTCGCGAGCTTTCAGACATCATCCGGGAAGCCCATTATTACGCCCAGCAAGAAAACGCCGATCTGATTGGTGTGGCACATATTCAAAAAGCAATTGTCGAACGCCGCCAGCGCTCTAGTTTGATCCCCGAGAAAATTTACGAGATGATCCAACGGAATATCATCAAGATTGACATTCAAGGGGCAAAAGTTGGGCAGGTCAATGGGCTTTCGGTTGTGGAACTCGGCGATATCACCTTTGGACAACCCAGCCGCATCACCGTCAGTATCGGGCTGGGACGGGAAGGATTAATCGACATCGAACGGGAATCAAAATTGGGTGGACCAATCCACACCAAGGGCGTTTTAATCCTCTCCGGTTTCTTAACCGAACGGTTTGCCCAGGATAAACCGCTCAGCCTATCCGCCCGCCTGGTCTTCGAACAAAATTACAGCGGTGTAGAAGGCGACAGCGCTTCGAGCACCGAACTCTACGCCATCCTCTCGGCGTTGTCGGGTTTGCCCATTCGACAGGGGATTGCCGTGACCGGCTCCGTCAATCAAAAAGGCGAAATCCAGGCCATCGGTGGGGTCAACGAAAAAATCGAGGGCTTCTTCGATGTCTGTCAGGCAATCGGATTAAGCGGAGAACAAGGGGTATTGATACCGAAAAGCAATATTGACAACTTGATGCTGAAAGAGGAAGTCCGCCAGGCGGTAGCACAGGGCAAATTCCATATTTGGGCGGTGGACACCGTGGAGGAGGGGATCGAAATTTTAACCGGTGTGCCGGCCGGCGTCCGCCAGGAAGATGGCAGCTACCCGGAGAATAGCGTGTTTGCGCTGGTCAATCAGCGCCTGCAAGAGATGGCGGAGCGGATTGAATTATTTGGGCGGGCTGAGGAAAGCCGCTATAATGAAGAGGAAGAAGATGAGGGGGAAGATGGGGGGCAGGACGAGATCGATCTGTCAGCATAGGGAATGACAGAGCGGTGACGGGGATGCCGCTGGCAGCAAAATCGCGCAACCAACCCTCGTCTATCCCGAGTGGCTGCAACAACGTTGCCACCGCGCGCAGCAACAGCTCAATGTAGCGCGGCACGTTTATCTTGCTGAGGGGCGGTGCGCTGGGCAAATCCCAAGCGTGAACGCCTTCCTCCCCATATACATAAAGGAAGCGCACGCATTGGCCCGGACGCAGCACTTTCCCGATGGCTTGCAGTTGTGCAGCCGCGCGGGCTGCTGGCGAGGGATCGCGGTATTCGACCAGGGTTCGGCTGAGCTTTTGCGAGACGATGAGCTTTTCCATTGCCACGCGTTGGCGGCGCAGCTCATTGATCTGCCGGCGCAGCATCGTCAAAACAAGCGGCAGGCTGTTTTGCAGCGCCTCTGCATCAGGCGCCTTTGCCAGCATTTTCAATATCTCGTTTTGGATTTCGGCGATCCACAAGGGTGTATCTCGCCGGCGCAGTTCAATCCCGCGCACCTTGAGCGAGCCATCCTGGAAGACCCCAAAATAGCGGTTGGCTACCGGCACATGTGCCTGGCGGCGGGAGGGTAAAAACGCCACCCAGCGATAGATGCCATCCAGCGCGATCGGCAGCGAAGTGCGCCTGGCAATCTCTTCGAGCAGGGGTTGAAAATCCCCCACCGTTTTGGCACCCGCCTTCCGCACCCACAAGCCATCCACGTACATGTGCAGCACCTCAAAGCCCTCGTCTTCGGCGGCTTCTTTAGCCCGCAACAGCGCTTCGCGGCCATAAGCCGTGACGGCTTCATGCGCTTCGATGCGGCCGAAGCGGGCGTTTTTATAACCAAGGTAACCAAAACACGTCACCAAGAGCCATTTATGCGCCGATGCGCAGGCTTTGTAGCGTTTACGGCGCGGGTCATGCGCCGGTAGGGTAGCGAGGCTGGTTTTCAGCTCCAGCCGTTTTTTCAACAGCGGCGACAAGGTCTGCGGTATCAAACCCGGCGCCCCTTCTGCAGAGAGGGGTTGGAGCTGCGCGATATGCTGTCGTGCTTCTTCTTCGCTTTTCACGGTTTCGGGGGAGATGTTAAAGCGCTCCATGATGCTGGGATACATGGAGATAAAGTCTAATTCAGCCACATGTTCATGCAGTCCAATGAGCGGTTGATAGACCAGCCCGCCCTGATCGGCCTGAAAGAGGTCATAGGCGGTTTTGGCGAGCTCAGATTGTTGTTTGTGCCAGGGCACCAAAATGCCCAGGCGCAGCGCAGTTTGCATTTGCATGGCAGAAATGCCACTGCCCGGCGACAGGCGCGCGGCGGATTGCAACGGCAACGCCGTCACGCGCGCCATTTCCAATGTGCCATCTAAACCGTAATCATGGAACAAAACCGCATTATTGGAATCGACATGCCAGCGCCCGAAAAGATATGCTTGCTGGCCGCGGTAGATCACTTGCCCATACGAGAAATAAGACCGCTCAGGGTGAGCGGCAACGCTGCGATGCGGGTCACGGTTGAGCGGCAGCGGGAGATGTTGTTCTTCGGCAAGGCGCAGGAGCAAGGGCATCAGCCAGGTATCACCCCAACGGGTGAGCAATAGATCGGGATCATGGCGGTGTAAAATCGCACGCAGGTTGATCAGGAAAGGGCGCGGTGGGTGCAGCGCCAGGCGGTAGCTAAAGCGTCCGCTGCGCGCCAGGATGTGGGTCGGGGGTGCATGGAAGGGATCGACGTTTGGCTCCAGGGTGAGAATGCGCAACGGGGGGCGCAGCGGATCGAGTTCCCAAGGGGTATCCAAACTCTGCCAGCTTTGAATTCGGTTTTGGTCGTCCACTTCTAAACGGCAATATGCCAGCGGAAAAGAGGCATAGCGGGCAGCATGGCGCAGCGGTAATGGGATATCGGCGTCATAATAGGTTAAATCGGGGAACGTTTGCGCCACTTGTTGGAATAGCGCTGGTTGGGCGGCCGGATGTTCCACCTGGACAGCCAGCACGGTCAACTCAACCGGCTGGAAGATATCGCGGCGCTGAACGCGTTCCAACTTGAGCGGCACGGCCTGGCTCTGCAGGTAGCGCCAGAGCTGACGAAGGCGCGGCGGAGGCCCGGCTGCATAAAAAGTGACCGGGAAAGCCTGCTGATACGATCGGCATTCCATACTGTTATCGTCGTGTTGGATGAGCAGCCAAACCACCAGATCGCCCGCTGTGCCGGCATAAAGGTCAAAAAGCCAGCCCTTAACTTCCGTCATGGTGCGCTGCCTCTAAAGCTTCTAGGCGCTGGCGTAATTGCAGCACTTCCTTGCGTTCTTCAAGCAGCATGGAAAGCAAAAAGATCTCAAAGGGCAGAGCATGGGAAGCATAAGCCGCGGCGGCCAGATGTTGATGGGCGGCGGCAAACAGCTCATCCAGCACCAATTGGTCACTGCGCCGTAAAGCGCGGCGGAAGCGAGCAAACGACTCTTGTTCTTGCAGAAATGCCTGGGTAATCGAAGGGAGTGTTCGTCCCATAATACACCTCAAAATAAATTAAGTTGGGCTGACTGCGGCGCGGGCACTTCTATCGTCCAGCGAATATCCGCAGCAGCGAGTAACAGCTCAAAGAGATCGAGTTGGGAAGCCGCCCCAGGTGGAAGGGTACTAATCAGCACCTCGGCTTGTCGGCTCAAGCGCTGCAGTTCCTGCAAACACTGCGTGAGCAGCGTTCGTCGTTCCGGCAGGGAAACATTCTCATCATAAAAGGTTTCCAACAGGTCGGTTACCAGGGTGGGCAATTGGGCAACAGCCACTTCGCTGAGCAAAGAGGCAACTTGATAACAGGTGAAGGCGCGCGCCAGATGGATCCGCTGCAGGGCAGGGAGGACAGCAGTGGTTTGGCGGCGCAGCAAACGGGCAATGCCATGCGCGTCAAAACGGTTGCCGGCTACCAGCACTTGTACCTCGCCGCGCAACGCCAGACGGGCAGTCAATTCATTGAGGGTGGGGCGACGCAGGGAGCGCGGCAAAACCAATACATACAGGTGACCTTTAACCAATTCCGGTAATGTGTTCATGCCCCCAGTTTCGCGCCAGCAGCGGCAAAAAACAATCCCACAAAAGGTGAAATAGTGGGTTAAAAATCGGTTAACCGAAAGTTTAATGACATGAAATAATGGGATTAATCAGCCCAATTTAAGTGGTTTTCTTGGATGCACCATCGCGGCGGGTAATGGCAGCGGAGAGCAGGCTTTCTGCAGCTTGGGGTTCCATCGCTTTGGCAATCAAGTACCCTTGAGCGTACTGACAGCTCCACTCGTCTAATTTCCGCCATTGTTCTTCGGTCTCGACCCCTTCAGCAATGGCATCGATATGCAGTTCGTGCGCCAAATGGACAATCGTTTGGGCGATCTCCAAGCCATTCCCTTTCACCGTTGGGCCGCTGATAAAGGAGCGGTCAATCTTGATCGCATCAATGGGCAACAGGTGCAAGTATGCCAAAGATGAATAGCCGGTGCCGAAATCGTCAATATGAATTTTGACGCCCATCGCCACCAATCGATCGAGCGTGGCAATCGTCAATTCGGCATTCTCCATAATGACGCTCTCGGTGATTTCCAATTGAAGGGTTTGGGGTGGCAAGCCGCTCTCTTTCAAAGCCACTTCCACCTGTTCGAACAAATCCGGTTGGGAAAATTGTTTATTGGAAAGGTTGATGCTGATCGCCAGCGGCGGTTCAGTCGGGAAACGCTGCTGCCATTCGCTCATCTGGCGGCAGCCTTCGCGCAGCACCCATGCACCAATGGGCAAGATTAATCCTGTCTCTTCGGCAAAGGGAATAAATTCTGAGGGAGGGATCAATCCTTTCTCAGGATGGCGCCAGCGTAACAGAGCTTCAAACCCGCTGATCTGGCGCGTCTTGATGGAAGTGATTGGTTGATAATGCAACTCGAATTGCCGGTTTTCAAGCGCTGCCCGTAAGCCCTTTTCCAATTCAAGATGATGGACAACGTTCGCCCGCATCGCGCTGTTGAATATGACATAACGATTGCGCCCCAGGTTCTTTGCCCGATACATGGCTATATCCGCATCGCGCAGGATTTCCTCTGCTTTTTCATAGCCGCTGGAGCTTAATACAATGCCGATACTGGCGCTGACATTGACTTCATGCCCTGCAAGATTGAATGGTGCGCTGAGATCCATTAAAATTCGTTCGGCTACCTGGATAACATCATTCGTCTCATCTAAATCTTCCAGCAGGAAAACAAACTCATCACCACCAAAACGGGCGATCGTATCCGCGGCGCGCAGGGAGTCCTGCAGGCGTTTGGCGACCATGATCAGCAATTGATCCCCTAACATATGCCCAAGCGTGTCATTGACTGTTTTGAAATGATCCAGGTCAAGGAACAGCACCGCAAACCATTGGTTGTCTTTTCGCCGGGAAGCCCGGTTGAGCGCATGCGTCAGGCGGTCGGTAAAGAGAACTCGATTGGGCAGACCGGTTAATGCGTCATGGAAGGCATTGTGTGAAAGCTGGTCTTCAGCCAATTTCCGCTCGGTGATATCCGTAGCAACACCTAATACCATCACATCGTCAGAAAAGCCAATCAAAGGACGTTTAACTGTTTGAAGCCAGCGGGTCTTCCCATTGGCATCGGTGATGGCTTCAATTGGAATAAATTTCTCCCGCCGCGTTTGAATGACTTCCAAATCATCTTGCCGAAAGAGTTCTGCTTCTCTGGCATTACGGGCAAAATCAGCGTCCGATTTGCCGAGCAAGTTCTCCACCGTTGTACCATAGGCAAGCGCCACCGCTTGATTTACCAAAGTAAATCTACCCTGGCGGTCTTTCGCAAAGATGAAATTAGGGCTGGTATCGATCACTTGCCGCAAAAAGGCACGTTGGCGTTGAATTTCGTCTTCGGCGGTTTTGCGTTCAATCGCCAATGCCACTTGGGCAGAAATGATGGTGAAAAGATGCAAGTGGTTGGCGGAATAGCGGATCTTCTCGTCATAGGTCTGGACAACCATAGCACCAAAGGTTTGTCCGGCGGAGTTAATCAGCGGAACACCCAACCAATCCAAAGAAGGGGAACCCATTTCTTCCACTTCGCCGCGCTGAACCATGGCTTCAAATTCAATCGGATCGACCAGGATTGCTTTTTGGTGGCGGATGACAAAGTCAGTCAAGCCATGTGTGAGCGGTCGCGCTGGCGGAGGGGGATCATACTGATCGACAAAATAAGGAAAACTCAGGCGGTCGTTTTTTTCGTCGTAAAAAGCAAAATAAAAGTTCTCGGCTGGCATCAGAGTATGAATCACTTGATGGACACGGCGGAAGAGAACCTGTAAATCGGGCGCAGTTAACGCAATTTGCGAGATATCGTAGAGCGCTTTTTGCACAAGGTCAGCTTCTTTTCTATCACTGATATCTTCCACAGATCCTTCAAAATAGAGTAAATCCCCATTGGGATCGAAAATAGCTTGAAAAGTATCGCGCGCCCAAAAGGTGCTGCCGTTATAACGACGCATTTGCATCTCATAACCGCGCACGACACCATCTTGATCAACGAATGCGCGCTCCTGATCCATGTCGTCTGGATTGACAAAATAATCGCGCACATCAATCTCAGGTAACGACAAATCCTCCGGGAAGGCAAACATCCGCAAGAGGGCTGGATTGGCAAATAACAATTTCCCATCGCGGTTGGTGCGATATAACCCAATCGGGATATTTTGGACCAGTTGCTGAAAACGGCTTTCGCTAGCTGCCAGGGCGCTCTCTGCTGCTTGCCGCTCAGTGATTTCACGCTGAAGTTGTTCATGGGCGCGGGCGTTTTTCAGAGCAGTTGCTGCATAAGCCGCAAAAGTTTCCACGAGCTGTAATTCATCCAGGGTGAAGGGATCGCTATTTCGATCCAGCAAAACGGCGCCCACCGCTTGGTCGTCCATGATCAACGGAGCAACAATGACTTTCTCTTCTTCTTCAACCGGTGTGCCAGGGATTTGATACCCGCCTTCATCTTGGGCAGCATGATTAAAAATCATACCATGGCGTGCTTTAACCGCCTTGCCGGTTAAGCTATGGTCAATATCCAGATCAGCCGATAATACTTCCATGAGATGTTCTTCATCAATGGCAGTCACTGGATGCAGGGTGCGTCCATCTTCTTCTAATAAATAAATAACGCATCCATCGGCATGTAATATTTCACGCGCTCCTCGGGCAATGAAGGTGAGCACCTCTTGCACCTTCAAACTCGTTGTAAGCTGGTGGGCTGCTTCAATGAGTTTTTTCTGCTGGTCACTTTTAACTTGGAGCTGATCTTGAGCTTCTTTGCGTTCCTCGATTTCCGATTCGAGGGTTTGATTCATCTCCGTCAATATACTTGCTTTGTCCGCCAGTTCAGCTTGTGTTTGGGTGATTTCCGCTTGAGATTGAGCGATCTTCTCCAGCATGGAATTGATCTCATCTGCCAGCAAACCTAGTTCATCTTGAACCGGCTCATGCAAACGCTGCTCGAGATCTCCACTGGTGGTAATTTGTTGAATCTGTTGGCTCATCGTCGTTAATCGCCGCAAAATGGAGCGATCTAACTGCAATAGCCCGATCAACAGAATCACTAAACCAATAAGCAGGAAAAACAAAGATAACCAGCGCGCGCCATTGCGCCCAACGGCATAAACCTGACGAGCTTCAGAAATCTGCAACAGCCATCTGGGATGATTATGGATATCCGTAAGGAGCGTATAACCAGCGAAGGTATCCCCGTTTAATGCTTTGGCATAGGGGGCATTTTGGGCTTTCAATTGCTCTAATAGCGTTTGATTATCCCAAGATTGCGCTATCTGCTCAAGTGGCGTGATTTGAAAAGGAATTTGAGTTTGTTCTGCTAAATCATTAATGAATTGGTGTGAGATGAAACGGGCAAAAATGACACCGCCACGGCTGGGTCCGCTTTCATCACTGTGTAAAATTGGGCAGGCAGCCACCATCATCATTTGATTTTGGAACGGTAAAAATCCCACTACTCTTCCAGGGGTTGAAGGGAACTGATAAAGACTCTTCTCTGAGATGAGCAAATGGGAAAGTTCGGGTGAGAACGGCTGCAAAGTATCTGTTTTCGCATCATAGGTCTCCCCATAAACAATTCTGCCATCGTTGTCGATTAAAGCGATTACATCCACCCCAATTCCGCTAAAGGTGCTGGGAAGCAGGTTGGTTTGAATATAGTTTTCATTTGGATTACTGATGAAAGCATACGTATCATCCCAGGCAGCCCAATCGTTGGTTATAGCAGCCAGGTTTTCTAAATCACGCTGTAGTGTTTGTTCAATTCGGTCGAGGTCTTTGAGGGTGTTGTTTTTTTCAATTTGGGTGAGGGTATTAAACCAGTAGGTTGAGGAAAATCCATAGAGCACTACCGTCAACAGAAAGATGGTGATGGCGCTGGTTAATAAAGTTTTCGTCCTCAAACTGGTAATACTCATGCTTCACACAATTCAGGATTGCTGACGGACATGTGGGCATCTCCCTCATTGTGAAAATATACCCGAAAATGCGAAAAATGGACTTACCAGTTTTGTAAGGTGCGGGATTTAATTCGTCTTCAGCCTTTTTTCTCTATTTCTTCTCATCCAATTCATCATACGAGACGTCCATTTCCTCGATCTTGCCCGTGACAATGAAAATCGTCCGTTCACAGATATTGGTGATGCGGTCTGCCATTCGTTCCAAATTATGGGCTGCCCAAAGCAAGTAATTCGCCCGTTCAATGGTGGTTGGCGCGGCGATGATATATGTCATCAGTTCCCGGTAAACCTGGTTGTATAAAGCGTCAATCTCGTCATCCTCGAGGGGAATCTGCTGGGCGGTGAGAATATCTTCCTCCATGAAAGCTTGGAGAGCCCGTTCTAACATGTCCGTTGCCTTTTCCGCCATGCGCGGGATGTCAATCAGGGGTTTCAATAAAGGCTGATCCCCCATGCGCAGGTTGATCACCGCTATCCCTTTGGCATAATCTCCCATCCGTTCTAATTCCGAGGCAATTTCAAAGCAAGAAGCGAGAAAACGTAAATCCCTCGCCATGGGCTGCTGGGTGGCAATGAGCAGCATTATTTCCCTTTCGATATCAAAACGCAGCTGGTTGATTTGCTTATCCATCTCCAGGATAGCATGGGCAGCGGCTAAATCACGCTGCTTTAGCGCTTCAACCGATTTCAGGGTCGCCTCTTCTACCATTTTGCCCAGCCTCAAGATATCCTGTTTGACTTTCTGCATACTCTCTTCAAATGTTTTTCTTGTCATGCGCTTACTCCTGTTCCCTTCCATTTTACACCTTACCCAAAACGACCGGTGACATAATCTTCGGTGCGTTTGTCTTTAGGATTAAGAAAGATTTGTTCCGTTTCTCCAAACTCGATCACCGTCCCAGAACGCTCCGCTTGATCGGTGAGCATCATCATCGCAGTATAGTCAGAAACCCGCGCGGCTTGTTGCATATTATGGGTAACAATGACGATGGTGAATGCTTTTTTGAGCTCTTGCATTAGTTCTTCGATTTTAAGGGTGGCGATTGGGTCAAGGGCAGATGCGGGTTCATCCATAAGGATGACCTCCGGTTGAATGGCTATGGCACGAGCAATGCACAAACGCTGCTGCTGCCCGCCGGATAAGGAAAGACCGCTTTGATCCAATTTATCCCTCACTTCATCCCATAACGCCGCTGCAATCAAAGCGCGTTCCACAATTTCATCTAATTTATGACGTTGATGAATCCCTAACAAGCGCGGGCCATAGGCAACATTATCATAAATCGATTTCGGGAATGGATTAGGACGTTGAAAAACCATACCCACTCGCCGCCGAATTTCAACCACATCTACATTTGGGGCATAGATGGGAGCCCCATCTAAATAAACCTGCCCTTCCGTACGCGAACCAGGCACGAGGTCATTCATCCGATTGAGGGCCCGCAACAAAGTTGATTTGCCACACCCGGATGGCCCGATGATCGCTGTTATGCTTTGGGCATAAATGGGTAGATTTACCTCTTCAATGGCGCGGAAATTTCGATAATAAACAGAGAGATTTTCTATCGCCATTTTTTGGGGTTTTTCCATAGTGGTTCCATTATTTTTGTTGACAAGAAATGCTATAGGAGCTGTTTTGAGCATGTCGTTTTCCTCCTTAGTGATAGGTTCCGATGTGATGCATCCGCCACCAAGTAATCAGGCGTGCCAAAATATTCAACAGCAGCACAAAACTGATCAGGACTAAAGCGGTTGCCCAGGCTTTGGCATGCCAGTCGTCGTATGGAGCAATGGCATAAACAAAAATGGTATGGGGCAGGGTGGCAACTGGTTGGCGGAAATCCAGGTTAAAAAATGGATTGCCAAAGGCAGTGAACAGCATTGGCGCCGCCTCCCCCGCCGCACGCGCAATGGCAAGCATTACGCCTGTCAGAATACCATTGGCAGCTGCGGGGATGATGATCGAAAGGGAGGTTTTCCATTCCGCAGCGCCAAGCGCAAGCGAACCTTCATGGAGTGATTTTGGCACTAAATGGATCATCTCTTCTGTGGTTCGGATTAAAGTCGGCAGCATGATAAAGGCGAGCACAACCCCACCAGAGAACGCGGAAAAATGCCTTTGAGGAAGGACGATGATCGTATAGGCAAAAATCCCCATCACGATGGACGGTACACCGGAGATCACATCGGTACTAAACCGTAAAGCAATCCCCAAACTGGTTTCAGAATGGGTGGCGGCATAGATGCCAGCCAAGGCGCCAATGGGAACGGCGATCAAAAGCCCTAACCCAACCGTCATCGCTGATCCAACTAACGCATTTGCAATACCACCGCCAGGCACACCTACCGGGGTCGGCAACTGAGTGAAAAAGGATATATTAATGGCAGGCAAGCCTTGCTGAATGACGTAGCCGATAATCCATAGCAATGGCGTTACTACTAACAATGTCGCCAGAATACATAAACTCAACATGAACAGGTTGGTTAATTTCCGGCGTTGTAAGCGGCGTGGAGCAGCTTGGATCATAAACGCACCTCCCCTTTCGTCCGTCTTGCCATGCGCCAGATGAGCAAGCGTGCCATGAAATTAATCACCAGGGTTATAGCAAAGAGGATCAATCCAATTTCAATGAGCGCGCTGAGATATAAATCGGAAGTTGCTTCCGTAAATTCATTGGCGATAATGGATGCCATCGTATAACCGGGATGTAAAAGCGAGAAAGATAAATCAAGGTTATTACCAATCACCATCGTCACTGCAATGGTTTCACCCAAGGCACGACCCAACCCGAGAATAATGGCGCCCAGCAACCCGGAGGCGCCATAAGGCAGCAGGACTTGGGCGATCATTTCCCAGCGAGTTGCGCCCAGCGCTAAAGCTGCTTCCCGTTGGCTATTGGGGATGGAGCGCAAAACATCCCGGCTTACTGCTGCAATCGTCGGGAAAACCATAATGGCGAGCAACAATCCTGCTGCCAGCCGGCTCGGGCCAAAGACCGGCCCTGCAAAAAGTGGAAGAAAACCTAATTCGCGGTTCAGGAATTGAGCTGTGGGTCGAACAAATACCGGGATATAGACGAATAATCCCCATAAACCATACACCACGCTGGGCACGGCTGCAAGCAGCTCGACCAGAAACCCTAAGGGTTGGCGTAACCAATCTGGCGCTAATTCGGAGAGAAAGATGGCGCTGCCGATGCTGAGCGGGATAGCGCCCAGTAATGCAATTGTGGCCGTGATCAATGTGCCAAGGATGAACGGTAAAGCCCCAAACGTATTTTCAATGGCAGGGTCCCATGTAGAAGTAATGAGAAATTTCCAACCAAAGGCAAGGCGGGCAAGGGCGGAACTTTGCCACAGCTCATAACCAATCGCTATCACCAAAACAATGACGAAAAGCGTCGCCAAAATCAACAACAAACGATACAGTCCATCTCCGTGGTCCCATATTCGGCGCAGCACCCCAAAACGGGGAGCGGATAATTCTGATTTATTTAAGGCGATATTCATCTTTGCCTCCTAAATCATCATTCCTCCCCGGATATTCAATCCGGGGAGGTTCTCTCCATCTTTATAAGATGGTTATTATTGCCCACTACCAAGTGGTTTACCTTGGCAAGTAATTTGGGATAACTTTGCCAGCACTTGCTGTTTCACCGCATCCGGGAGAGGTACATAGTGGAGTTCCTTTGCAGAGGCGTCTCCATCGGGTCCAAGCGCCCATTTGATAAAGTTGACTAACTTTTGAGCCTTTAGACAATCCTGTTGATCCATGTAAAGAAGCAGGTAAGTATAACCAGCAATGGGATAGCTGTTTTTACCCGGCGCATCGACAATGGAAAGCGCCAGTTTGTCTCCTAACTCGGTGCCGAAATCTGCCATAGCGGCCTGCGTAGATTCGATAGAAGGCTCGACAAATTCACCGGCTTTGTTTTGTAATAAATTCAAGACCGCTTTATTTTGGATGGCATAGGCTAATTCTACGTATCCGATTGCGCCTTCATTTTGAGCAACAGTGCCATAGACGCCTTCATTGCCTTTTCCACCCAACCCCACGGGCCATTTTACCGAGGTCGCATTACCAACTTTATCTTTCCATTCCTGGCTGATTTTGGACAGATAATCCGTGAAGATATAAGTGGTGCCCGATCCATCCGAACGATGAACGACGATAATGTCCTTATCCGGGAGTTGCACATCCGGGTTAGCAGCCGTCAAAACGGGGTCATTCCATTTGGTGATCTTCCCCAAATAAATATCCGCCAAAGCAGTATAGGGGAACTTGATCGGTGTTGCAAGGGGATTACCATCCGCTCCTTTTAAGTTCACCACGATTGCCTCTGCGCCCGCAACTGTAGGGAACATTTGAATACCGGGTGCAGCAGCAAACTGTTCCTCGTTAAGAATAGCATCCGATGCACCAAAATCGACTGTTTTTGCAGTGATTTGCTTGATACCGCCGCCTGATCCAATGGATTGATAATTGAATTTGACGGAGGGATCTATAAACGCATAATCATAAAACCACTTGCTGTAAAGTGGATAGGGGAATGTCGCGCCCGCCCCGGTAATTTGCAGAGAACCAGCGGGGAGGCTGGTTGGCTGAGCGACTTCCTCTGTTGCCACCGCTGCTGGAACAGTCGGCTGCACCACCAAGACCGATTGTGTTTCCGCCGCAGGTTGAGTACTGGCAGGGGTTGAAGGCGAAGCGCAGCCCGCCAAAATACTTAACACCAATATAACAAACAAAATGATCGATACATTTTTTCGAAACATACTAATTCTTCTCCTTAAAATTTATTTTTTACTTGCTATGAGTGTAGCAGATTGGTTTTAACGGATTGCAAAAGGGGGGTTAAAGTTAGATAAGGTTAAGTTAAGGTTAATTCACAATAATTTCGAATTGTTAATATTGGTTTTTTTCATTCAAATAACTCATCTTTATGGACATTAACATTATAATAAATATTATTCCAGCCGATGTTTTTGCCAGAGGAGGATAAGATGCCAACCTTTCCCTTTGAAGCAATGATCGCTTTTGGTTTTTTATCTCTTTTTTTAGTTATTGGGGTCTTTCTAAGAGCAAACATAAAATTTTTCCAACATTTTCTTATCCCGAGCGCGTTGATCGGAGGGATAATCGGTTTGATCCTTATGATGAGCAAAATCATTCCCGTTTCATCCTCTATGTATGAAACATTTGCGTATCATTTTTTTAATGTATCGTTTATCTCATTAGGCTTAGCTGGCGGAAATGACGCGGGGGAAAAAAGAGGCAAAGAAATTTTACGTGGTACATTCTGGATGAGTTTGATAGAGGGAATTAGTTTTTCAATTCAAGGGATAACGGGTGGAGTTTTAGTGATCCTTTTTGGACTGTTAGGCATTAAATTATTTCCTACCTTTGGCTTTTTTGCCCCACTCGCATTAGAGGAGGGACCAGGGCAATCCTTGTCGATAGGAAAGGTTTGGGAAGGTTTTGGATTTGATCATGCGGCTACAATCGGGTTATCTTTTGCCACATTAGGCATCTTGTTATCCTTATTCATTGGTGTGCCATTGGTCAACTGGGGGGTTCGCAAGGGTTTAGCTATCCATGCCCCTAAAGAACTCCCACAAGATTTACTGAAGGGAATTATTTCAAAAGGAGGTCGGAAAGAAAGCGCCGGTGAACTCACGATGCATTCCGGGAACATCGAAACCCTGGCATTTCAACTTTCGATGATCGGAGTGGTCTATCTCATCACTTATGGCATCATCAAGTTATTCGGATTAATTTTATCAACTGATGTTGAGTCCAGCCTTTGGGGTTTCTTCTTTATCATTGGTATTTTAGTAGCCGTGACTGTGCAAACGATTATGAAAAAATTTGGCATCCATTATCTTGTTGACAGTGGTATACAACAAAGGATAACAGGTTGGTCGGTAGATTATATGATTGCATCAACCGTGATGGCTGTCCAGATGGTTATTATTTGGAAATACATTGTGCCTATCTTAACCATTGTACTGATTAGTACATTTTTAACCACCATTATTGTCGTTTACCTTGGTAATCGTTTGTGGAGTTATAATTTGGAAAGGATGGTCTCCATCTATGGAACGGTTATTGGGATCGTGCCAACGGGATTATTACTCCTGCGAATAGCGGATCCCGAATTTCGCACTCCTGCTGCCCTTGAGCTAGGCTTATGCAATATTATGGGAGCTCCCTTTATTTTTTTGGGCGTGATTATCACGTATGCACCGCTCTGGTGGAATTGGAGTGTTGGATTCACGGTTCTTGTTTACGCAATTCTTTTAATCATTTATTTATACGCACTACACCTCTTTCATTTGATGGGAAAATCAGTGTTGACCGAAGTGAATTCAGTCACCAATTAGTGGAAAATTTTCCGTAAATTTTAAAATAAAGTAACTACTCAGTTACTATTGCAAAATTATTATGGAAAACAATTATCCTGGCGAGTTTGTGAAGCCATCTCTCGACCAGCACCTGTCATGGCGAGCAAAGCGAAGCCATCTCCCAGCCGGATTGGAGATTGCTTCGGTCGCAAAGAACGCTCTCTCGCAATGACGGCTGTGCTGAGTAATACGAAATAAATTACAATGATTTCTGAATAGATATTAAACTCATATTCCTTTAGTCATTTTTTCTGAGTCTTAGCTTTTGGAGGAGCGTTTGCGCTCTCGATTTGGATTTTCCGGGTTCACTTTGAGGGCTGGCTTGATGTTCTCCAGGTAATTTCCCTTCATTCCCAAACAGGTCTTCTCCCATTTTTTGTACATTCTTTTTAATTATTCCCCTAAAAGGTAATGTTGCTACCATACCATATAACGCAGCATCTCCTTTCAGAGCCAGAGCAGGGTGTTGTTTCACGTATTCCACAGATTCTTTAAGGTCGGCAATAAATTGATCAGCAACTTGAGCATGCAAAGGCGTTACCATGGCATGCAATGCCATCGGTTTTTGCATGCGATCGACATGCCACCCTTTATTTTCGAGTTGATCACCTACGGCATAAATGTTCAATGTGGGATTTTTCGAACGATATGCAAAGATAGCACTCTGCGGTTTCCCAACAATTTCTAAATCCGGGATAGATTGAATACCATCCATTAGTTTTCTCGTAGTTTCCATTATGATTCGGGCATTTTCAAGATATCCCTGATATCCCAAGGCATGCATAGCTGCCCATGCGGCAGCAATTGCCCCGCCCGGGCGCGTGCCCAGTAAACCCGAAGAAGCGTAAATGCCTCCTTGCCAATCTGAATCCACGAAAATTTGATGTCGCATATAATCCATGCTACGATAAAGAACCGTAGAAGCTCCTTTCGCAGCAAAGCCATATTTGTGCACATCGGCAGAAATAGAGGTCACTCCTTCAACACGAAAATCAAACACTGGTATGGGATATCCTAAATCTTCAACAAAAGGCAATAAAAAACCACCAAGACAAGCATCAACATGGAAAGGAATATGATATTTCAAAGCCAATGAACCAATTTCTTCTATCGGGTCAATTATTCCATGAGGATAGTTTGGTGCTGAAGCAACAATTAATATCGTATTCTCATTGATATGTTTTTCAATCTCTTTTACATCTGCACGATAGTCATTATCGAGCGGTACATGAACCATTTTCACACCAAAATAATGTGCAGCTTTAGTCCAAGCAACATGGATAGTGGATGGCGCAATCATTTGGGGTTCTTTGATGGATTTATTCCTTTCTGCCCGCCAATAATCACGATAAGTCACGACGGGCAATAAACAACTTTCTGTTCCACCAGACGTCATTGCCCCGACAACGTTTTCATCGCCATGAAGCATTTTGGCAGTCATTTTAATGACTTCACTTTCAAATCGTCTCAGGCTCTTAAAAGCGATTGGATTCAACGCGTTTTCTGAAAAATATAGATTAAAGGCCTCTTTTAAAAATTGTGTATATTCCTCACCAAGGTAATAAACCAAACTCCAGGCTTTTAGTTCTCGATATTTAACATCATCCTTTCGATAAGTCTCCATGGTATCTAATATTTGTTTGTATTCCCAACCTTTTTCTGGTAATGAGATCTCATCCATTTTATCCTCCTCTCGCATATATTATTTATCTTATTTGTTTCTCTAACTCATGTCAAGTAAATCAGGAGAGAGTGTTGAAAAACAAGTTTTTAATTGGCCAAATTGTCAGACTTTAATATAATGATTGCAGTCGAGAATAACGGCCAAAAGCAAGCTAATCTGATGCAGGAGTTTGACATAGAAAAAGAACAACTCATTGACGCAAAACCTGACAGGTCTTTGCGAAAGTCTTGCTTTCCGAGTTCCATGTCCATGCGAGCGAAAATAAAGATAAAAACCTGACAGGTCTCCTAAAGAGTCTTACATACTGAACCTCTTGTCCATTTGCGCGATTCAATCATCATTGACTCTAGTAAGACCTGTCAGGTTTGAACTGGCATGCTCTGAAAGTCTTGCCTACCGGGTTTTATGTCCAGACAAGCGATTCAATCAACATCGGCTTGATTAAAACCTGACAGGTCTCCTAAAGGGTCTTACATACCGAACCTCTTGTCCATTTGAGCGACTCAATAATCAGTGGCTCTAGGAAGACCTGTCAGGTTTGAATTAGGTGGCGTATCGCAAAAGTCTTGTCTACCGGGTTTTGTGTCCAGAAAAGCAATTCAATCAACATAGGGGTGATTAAAACCTGACAGGTCTCCTAAAGGGTCTTACATACCGAACCTCTTGTCCATGTGCGCGATTCAATCATCATTGGCTCTGGTAAGACCTGTCAGGTTTGAACTTGCATGCTGTGAAAGTCTTGCCTACCGGGTTTTATATCCAGAAAAGCAATTCAATCTACATCGGCGTGATTAAAACCTGACAGGTCTCCTAAAGAGTCTTACATACCAAATCACTTGTCCATTTGCGCGATTCAATAATCATTGACTCTGATAAGACCTGTCAGGTTTGAACTGGGTAGCGTAGGTTCTGGTGACCATCCATAAATATTAAAACCTGACAGGTCTCCTAAAGAGTCTTACATACCGAACCTCTTGTCCATGCGCGCGACTCAATATTCATTGGCTCTGGTAAGACCTGTCAGGTTTGAACTCCAAGTTTGAATTCGTTGATGTACGTTCGTTGCTGACGGATGGGAAAAGTCCTGTCCGCGGTTGGTTTCAAAACATAAAAAGTCCCCCAGCCATAATCAAAGGAGATTTGTCGATGGGAATCGGAGGAAGCATCAATGGTGGTAATTCAGGCTACATTGGAGTTGTTACAATAGTAGATTATGTTTCAACGCTCTATCAGGAGCATAACTGAAAGCTTGTTCGGTTGTGATGAAAGTGCCACGATTAAATTTTAAAGGTTTCAGCAAGTTAGGCAGCATTGTTGTTCGATACACCCCAATTCCGGGATCTTGGTTTTTTTTCTTGGCAGTTCACCGGACAAGATAAATAACTTTAGTAATTCAGCGGATACTTATCGCTAGGTGTGGTAACATAAATGTTAATTAATTCTGTTTTTTTATGCGCATTAAAAACCGAAAGAAGTACCATTAACGGATGCTTCGTCATATACGGAAAAACTAGTACGTGGTGAGGAGGAATTTACCCATGAAGGAAATGTCATATAAAATATATGGTTACCGCTGGGTTATCTTGCTGGCATTCATGCTATCAGTTGCCTTCAACCAATTGCTCTGGATTACCTTTGCACCGATTACCGGCCGGGCAGCACAATACTATCACGTGTCTGATTTAAGCATTGGTATCTTATCCATGAGCTTCATGATTGCTTATTTGATTGTCTCGATTCCTGCTTCATGGGTTATTGATACGTACGGTTTTCGCGTGGCAGTTGGGATTGGTGCAGCATTAACCGGCATATTTGGCTTAATGCGCGGTTTGGTTGCCTCCAACTACACCCTGGTTTTAATTGCCCAAATTGGAATTGCCGTCGGCCAGCCATTTATCCTTAATGCCGTGACCAAAGTTGCTGCCCGCTGGTTCCCGTTACAGGAACGCGCCACCGCCGCCGGCTTTGGCTCCCTGGCGATTTATCTGGGAATTTTGGTCGGTATGGCGCTGACTCCCGCAATCACTCTGCAGCTCGGTATCAGCAGCATGTTACTGATTTATGGCAGCGGTGCGTTGCTGGCAGGGATAATATTTCTCTTTGCAGCGCGGGAATACCCACCCACTCCACCCGGCCCAGCCGATCAAGAAGAGCGGGCATTGATGTTTGATGGTTTGAAACAAGCCCTGCGCAAAGGGAATTTTCTCCTGTTGATGTTTATCTTTTTCATCGGCTTAGGCGTTTTCAATGCCGTAACCACATGGATCGAAGACATAGTCCGTCCGCGCGGTTTCAGCATTGCCCAAGCTGGTTATGCGGGCGGTTTGATGATTTTAGGGGGTGTGGTGGGCGCGTTGACTTTGCCGGCTGTCTCTGATCACTATCGCAAACGAGTCCCCTTTATCGTCCTCGCCCTCGCTGGCGCCATACCCGGCTTGGTTGGCATCACCTATGCACACAGCAGTTTTTGGTTAATGCTCTCGGCGTTCGTCCTTGGCTTTTTCCTGCTAAGCTCGGGTCCGATTGGCTTTCAGTTTGGCGCCGAGATCGCCCGTCCCACCCCAGAAGGCACTTCTAATGGACTGCTCTTATTAATGGGGCAAATCTCCGGCATCGTCTTTATCTTTGCCATGGATAGCTTTAAAGACGCATCTACCGGTTCAATGACCACCTCGTTATTGATATTAATTGGCTTGATGCTGGTGAGTTTACTGGTCGCCACGCAAATGCATGAATCGGGATTGTTGGAAAAAGCTGCTTAGTAATCTGAGGAACACATTGGTGAGAAATTTATGCAGATTGTTTTTTATATAAGTACATCAAACATGGTGGCTGTAAGGGAGAAACCTATATGCGACGATAAAAGGCATGCGGAATAAATATGACCGCAATGGAAAAGTAAAGCCGTTCCTTATCTTAGGACGATTGCAATGTTAACAATAAATATTGATATAGATTTATGATATAGTATTTGCAGTCAAGCAAAAATGAATTAACAGTGGATGAATGATAAATGGAGTAAAGGTAATGAATCTATTTGATAAAGATGCCCCATCGGTAGATGTAGCCAACCGTTTACGGGAATTAAGGGAGGAACGGAATATTTCCCTTCGTGGTCTTGCCCAAAAGAGCGGTCTTTCTGCAAATGCACTAAGCTCCATTGAGCGCAGAAAAACCTCTCCATCCGTCAGCACCCTCTATAAATTAGCTGATGCACTCGGAGTTCCAATCACCTCTTTTTTCGCTCCGCCACCAGAGCGTAATCGGGTGGTCTTGATTCGATCTGGTGAAAGAACGCGCATGCCATTTCCACGCGGGTTATGGGAAGGCTTAGGAGGCGAACAATTCATCGGTCGTGTAGAACCATTCTTATTGACCCTTGAGGCTGGTGCTAGCAGTGGTCTTCATAATATTGTGCATACTGGTCATGAATTTGTGTTTTGCTTGCGCGGTCAATTGGAATATCATGTAGAAAATCAAAACTATTTACTTGAAGCCGGCGACGCACTTCTGTTCTCTGCTTTTCAACGCCATCGCTGGAGAAATCCTGGCAACACGGTCACCAACGCATTAATCGTTCTGTCCGATTTTGCTGAGGGTGAAAACCCAAAAGAAATCCATATCGTTTAATCGGATTTTCACGAAAACCGATCAATTTAATTCATTTTTTTGAAATGGCGATGAACTTAAGTCGCATAATTAAGTTTTATTCTCTATAAACATTCCCACACCTCAGCGAAGATAATAACAAAATAGTGAATAGAAAGGAAAGAAATATATTTATTTGTAACAGGACATATTGGACTATTAATATCATGTTACATTAAACATGGTTCAATGTGATTTTTATCACTAGTTGTCATTTTAGTAATTGATTATCATCTCCTTTGCATGTATATGGATATACATATATATTCAATTTCGTAAAGGAGGAACAGTGGCAGTAAATCATAACTTGGTCGAGGAAATCCACCGCCTGCATGCCCATATCTGCAGTGGATTAGCCGATCCAACCCGCATCATGATCCTTTATGCCCTGGCAGAATCGCCCCTTTCCGTTACCCAAATCGCAGAAACGTTGGATATGCCCCAGCCTTCTATCTCTCGCCACCTTAAACATTTACGCGATTGCGGATTAGTCCAATTCGATCGTGATGGCCAAACCCTTTATTACCGACTAAAAGATCCACGCGTCTTGGAAGCGCTGAATATCCTTCGCGCGATTATGACCGATTTTTTGGAAGAACGCGCCCATCTTATCAACGAAGCACTTTACACAAATATTCTAACTTTTCAGGAGAAATCACAATGAAAACGCTGCTCATTCTCGGTGCTGGCACCGGTGGAACCATGGTAGCCAATAAGATGGCTGAACAACTTGATCCGATGGAATGGCGAATCGTTATCGTCGATCGAGATGAAACCCATTATTATCAACCTGGGTTTTTGTTTATCCCCTTCGGAATCTATACACCCAGGGATGTGGTAAAACCAAAACGCAATTTCCTTCCCCCTGCTGTGGAAGTAATCTTCTCGGATATCGAAGTCATAGAACCAGAAAAAAATCAGGTGATCCTCCGTAAAGGCAATCAAATCATCCGTTACGATTACCTCGTCATTGCAACCGGCAGCCATGTCCATCCCCAAGAAACCGAAGGTTTATTGGATGGCGGCGGCTGGGAAAAGAATATTTTTACTTTTTATACGTTAGATGGCGCAACAAAATTAGCCAATTTCCTGAAATATTGGAAGGGTGGTCGTTTGGTTCTTAATGTTGCAGAAATGCCAATTAAATGTCCGGTAGCTCCTCTGGAGTTCTTGTTTTTAGCAGATTGGTTTTTTACCGAGCGTGGAATCCGAGATAAGGTCGAAATCGTGTACGCAACACCGCTGCCTGGTGCCTTCACGAAGCCACGTGCTTCCGCTATTTTAGGCGATTTGCTGGAACGGAAAGGCATCTCTCTCGAGGCAGAATTCAACATTATGGAAGTGAACAACCAACGCCAGGTCATTCGCTCCTTTGATGAACGTGAGATTCATTATGACTTATTGGTCTCTATCCCAACCAATAAGGGCTCCGATGTAATTGAACGCTCACAACTAGGCGATGAATTAAACTTTGTTCCAACCGATAAGCATACCCTGCGTAGTCGAGATTGGGAAAATATTTTTATCATTGGTGACGCTGGCAATGTCCCTGCATCCAAAGCCGGCTCAGTTGCTCATTTCATGTTAGATGTAGTAGTCGAGAATCTTCTCCGCAGTATCGAAGGTTTGGAATTGCTCCCCAAATTCGACGGACATGCTAATTGCTTTATTGAATCTGGCTTCGAAAAAGGAATCTTGATTGACTTCAATTATGAAGTCGAGCCATTACCTGGCAAATATCCATTGCCTGGTTTTGGTCCTTTTACCCTTTTGCAAGAATCGTACGCTGACCATTGGGGCAAAATGATGTTCCGCTGGATGTACTGGAACATCTTACTCAAAGGGGGCGAATTGCCATTCGAATCACAAATGAGTATGGCTGGGAAATGGGTATAGGAGATATTACATGGCAGAAGCAACCATCACCCAAGATCAATTTGAATTATTAATGAATCGGCTTGACCGAATTGAGTCTTATTTAGCCGCCCAACAAAAACAAGCACAAGAATTAGAGGAACTGAAACGCGATCTCATTCCGATTGGCAATCACATGATCAAAGTAACCATTGATGAATTAGCTGAAATCGGAAGTGAATTCCGTGTAGAAGATCTCTTCTTCCTCGTAAAACGCCTTTTACGTGACACCCATTTATTACTCAAAGCACTAGATCAGTTAGAACTTTTGATGGGACTAAGCGAAGAAATCAATCGGTTGATGAAACCAATCTTCAACACAACTGTGGAGGAATTGGACAAACTGGAACGTGAGGGGTTCTTTAATCTTGCAAAAGCCGGCTTTTTAGCAATCCGTCGCATTGCCAATCAATTTGCCCCCGATGATGTGGACATCTTCGCCACTGAAATCAGCGGTGTGCTCGCCGCACTGCGTCAGCCCCCTGCTGAGACGCCATCCTTATTGTCTATCATGCGTGAAATGAATGACCCTCAGGTGCGCATTGGATTAGCGCGCACCATTAATATGCTTAAAGCACTCGGTAATTTACCGGGAAATCAAAACCATCTCAATCAAAAAGGAGTGTGAAAGATGAACGTACTCGTAAATCTCCCATTGAACGAAGAGGGTTTCCTCACCGATCCTAATGTTTGGAATGAGGAAATCGCCGTTGCATTGGCAGAGAATGAAGGCATTGAACTAACAGACAAGCATTGGGAAATTATCCGCTTTTGCCGCAAATTTGCCGCGGAGAACGGCGCTCCACCAACTTTGCGCCAAATAACCAGTGGCAGTGGATTCTCCACGAAAGAACTTTTCCAATTGTTCCCGAAAGGCCCAGCCAAAAAAGTTGCCCGTATCGCCGGATTGGGTAAGCCAGAAGGTTGTATTTAGTCTAGGATCAGAGAGGTGTTCCAATAGAATTTTGTCATCACGAGTAAACATGGTTGAAACATCATCACAAAACTCGTGATGACCTTGTTTTCATAATATCTTTTTTCAAAGGAGTTACCAATGTCTGAAAATCGTCATATTGCGTTTATCTGTTCAAAAGGCAGCTTAGATATGGCCTATCCTGCGCTGATCATGGGTTGGGCGGCTATTGGAAATGGCGTGGATGTTACGCTGTTCTTCACTTTTTGGGGACTGGATATGATCAACAAACATCGAGTCGATCATCTTGAAATCGCCCCTGTCGCTAATCCCAGTATGAAAACGGGCATGATGGGTTTTCCAATTAACATGGGCATTCCCCAATTAATGGGTGTGCTCCCTGGCATGACTGCGGTTGCCAGTGGTTTAATGAAGCAAAAAATGAAAGAATTGGACGTCCCGCCGGTCAAGGAAATGCTGGAAATGCTTCATGATGCCGGAGCGAAAATTTACGCTTGTAAAATGACGGTGGACATGATGAAACTACAAAAAGAGGACTTTTTGGAACTCGTAGATGGCATCGTCACCGCCAGCGAATTTATCGACATGACCGAAAACGCCCAGATTATATTTATCTAAATGAGTAACCTGTACATGGTTTGACGAGTAATAGTACAATATGTCCCATGAACACGGTCGTTCAGGAAAGACATTTTGGGACGGATCGTATCCTGCAGCTCGTTCATGGTGATCTTACACAAGAACAAGTTGATGCCATTGTCAATGCAGCCAATGCCCATCTTCAACATGGAGGTGGAGTGGCTGCTGCCATTGTGCGCCGTGGCGGACAGGTCATCCAAGAAGAAAGTGATCGATGGGTGCGGAAACATGGTCCGGTTCCTCACAGTTCACCCGCCTATACCTCGGCGGGTAATCTACCTTGCCGTTACGTCATTCACGCGGTTGGACCGGTTTGGGGCGCGGGCGATGAGGATAGCAAACTTAACCAAGCGCTGCGCGGGGTATTGCACCTCGCCGAACAATTACAGATCTCTTCGCTAGCCCTACCCCCTATCTCCACCGGCATTTTCGGCTTCCCCAAAGATCGGGCAGCGCAGATATTTTATCGAGTTATCCCCGCTGAGTGGCAAACCAAACCTAACTCCACCTTGAAACAGGTGCGCATCACCATTATCGATACACCGACATTAGAGGTATTCAACCAAGTCTGGCAAGAACTGTGGGGTGAATAAGACAACATGATCACTTCCCTGCACAACCCGCGCGTGCAATGGGTCAAGGCATTACAAAAACAGTCTCAGCGGCGGCAAGAAGAGGGGGTTTTGGTGATAGAAGGCGTACGTCTGGCAGAAGAAGCGATGCTATCTGGTGTAGATATCCAATTAGCCTGGTTTATACAGGATGTAGACACCAGAGGTAAACAGCTATTGGAGCAGCTGCGTCAGCGAGATGCCCCACTGGAAGAAGTAAGTCCAGCGGTGCTGAAAGCGGTCAGTGACACGGAAACACCACAAGGTATCTTACTCGTGGTGAAACAACCGCAATTACCCCTCCCATCCTCCTTAAGTTTAGTCTTTCTGCCTGATCAAATCCGCGACCCCGGCAATCTGGGGACGATGCTGCGTACCGCGGCGGCAGCCGGCGTGGAGCTGGTGGTGCTCCCACCTGCCAGTGTGGATTTCACATCTCCGAAAGTGGTGCGGTCTGCGATGGGAGCCCATTTCACCGTACCCATCCGCCAGATGACCTGGTATGAAATCGAAACACTTGCCCATCATCATGCATTACAAGTTTTTCTCGCCGATGTCAGTCAGGGCCTTCCTTATACTCAAGCCGATTTCCAGTCACCGTTAATGTTGATCATCGGCAGTGAAGCCAGCGGTGCAAGTCCCTCCGCGCGCACTTTAGCCACCCAATCCGTCTTCATCCCCATGCCTGGTAAAGCAGAATCCCTTAATGCTGCGGTGGCAGCCGGGGTGTTGCTTTTTGAGATTATCCGTCAGAGAGGAGGATCCCGATGAACATTCGCTCAATCACAATTTTTCTCCCATTGGCAAATTTAGAAGAAAAAGTTCTCTCATCTTCTAAATTAACTTGCCCGCCCGAGCTCCCATTAACAGAAGCAGCCCAACTCCGCCGCATTGCTTTCGAACAATTTCAAGAAGCTGGATATAACGTACAAAGTACCCGTACTGCCACTCTCCCTTTTAGCCAACTCTTTGAGCCATTCGATCAGGAAAGCTGCCTCACCTGGGTGCAAGAGTTTGAATTGGCATGCAACCAAGCTGGTTTCGATTACCTTTCTCTTGGTCCAGCCCTACCCTCTCAACTAGAAATGGTTGACACTGCAGTGGAAATATTGAATCATACCGACAACGTTTTTGTTTCCGCATTATTAACCACACAAAATTCCGTTGACCTGGAGATGGTTCGACAAACCGCACGGGCAATCCGGTCAATTTCCCGAATCGAACCCAATGGTTTTGCCAATCTCCGCTTTGCAGCATTGGCAAATGTCCCCGCGGGTGCACCGTTTTTCCCGGCGGCTTATCATCAAGGCGATCAGCTTACTTTTTCATTAGCAATGGAAGCAGCCGATTTGTTTATCGAGGAGATTAAAGTGGCTACCGATCTCCGGGATGCCAGCAAGCGATTGATCCGCCGCATTGAAACAGAAGCGCAGCTCCTCGAACAAACTGCCCAGGCAGTGATAAACCATTTTCAGAAATCTACTCTCCCAATCGCACCTTCCTTTGCGGGGATTGATTTCACACCGGCGCCTTTCCCGGAAACCAACCGCTCATTTGGCAGCGCCATCGAAACATTGGGTTTGGAAGCGGTGGGGTTGTCCGGCAGCCTTGCAGCAGCGGCGTTCCTAACCAGCGTTCTCGATCAGGCTCGCTACCCGCGCGTCGGTTTCAATGGCTTGATGCTGCCCGTGCTGGAAGATGCCACTCTGGCACTACGTGCCGCCGAAGGGAAATTAAGCGTTACCGACCTGTTATTGTATTCTGCGGTTTGCGGCACCGGCTTAGATACCATCCCGCTCTCTGGTGATGTGTCTGAGGATGCATTAACAGCAGTACTGCTCGATCTCGCGGCGCTCTCCCTGCGCTTGAATAAACCCCTTACGGCGCGATTGATGCCCATCCCCGGTAAAAAGGTTGGCGAAGAAACGACCTTTGACTTCGGTTATTTTGCAAATAGCCGGATTATGGGCATTGATGAGGTAAATTTAAGCGGGATTCTGACCAATTCGAATAAAATGCCGATAAAATGGCGCAGAAAAACCCCGCGATAACCGACTACACCATTATTCTTGACAGGCATTCTCATCTGCGATAGGATAACTTATAGAATGGTTATCTTTAAACCAAAGGAGTAATTTCTTGACAGAACACGCTGTAGAACACAAAGAACGCTTGAGCTTTACCGACTGGATGCGCCGCCACTTCGGTAACATCTTCAATCCACTGGCAGGCTTTTTAAACCGCATTGGTTTAATGCCCAATACCGTGACATTACTCGGACTGGTCGGGAATACCATCGGCGCGTATTTCCTCGCCCGTGGACAAATGACCATTGGCGGGATTCTGGTGTTATTAATGGGACCTGTAGATGCGCTCGATGGGGCGATGGCACGCTTGCGTGGTCACCCAACCGAGTTTGGCGCCTTTGTCGATTCGGTCACCGATCGGTATTCTGAACTGGTGATCTTTGGCGGACTGTTGGTTCATTTTGTGCATGTACAAAACTGGCTTATGGCAACCTTGGTTTATTTGGCTGCTGCTGGCTCAGTATTAGTCTCGTATGTTCGTGCCCGTGCCCAATCGGTTGGGGTCGAAACAAAGGTGGGGATATTAACCCGCTTTGAACGCTACTTGGTTTTGGCACCCGGTCTGGTCTTTAACATCCCGCAAATATCCTTATGGATACTGGCGATCTTCACTCACATCACCGCCGTCCAACGCATTTTAGATGTGCGGCGGCAATTTCGTTCACGGAAAGCAGAGGATGAATCATGATTCCTGGTATTCACATCGGCCCGATCTTAATCCCTTTTTACGGCATGATTTTAATGACCGGCGCACTTGCGGGAGCCTGGCTAGCCACCCGTGAAGCGCGCCGCAAAGGACAGGATCCAGAATTAATCTGGGATGGCTTACTGTGGATTTTGATCGGGGGGATTATTGGTGCCCGCCTTTGGCATATCCTGACCCCGCCCCCTTCCATGGTAGAACGCGGCATCACCACCTATTATTATCTCACCCACCCGCTCGATGCCATCGCCACCTGGAACGGCGGGCTTGGCATTCCCGGCGCAGTAATTGGTGGTTTGGTAGCATTATATTTCTTTTGTCGTAAACGCCAGCTGAACTTTCTATTATGGGTAGATATGATCGCGCCTTCTTTAGCCCTTGGACAGGCTATAGGCAGATGGGGCAATTTCGTCAATCAAGAACTATATGGGATGCCCACCAATCTCCCCTGGAAAATTTTTATCTCACCAGAGCACCGCTTGCCACAATTTAAAGATGTCGCCTATTATCACCCATTATTCCTTTATGAATCTTTATTCAACCTGGCAAATATGGCGCTCTTATTATGGCTCGGAAGGCGTTATCAGCAATACCTCAAAGATGGGGATATCTTCTTGATCTATCTGGTAACCTATCCATCAGCGCGCTTTTTACTGGAGTTTTTGCGCTTAGATGCCTCGCAAATTGGCGGGATAAATGCCAATCAAACTTTTATGTTGATCGTTTTGGTTAGTGCTGCTGTAATCTTCTCGTTGCGACATCGCAACCCAGAAGTCAAACCAAATAGCTAAAACAAGCCATAATTTGACATGGACAATCCTGTTTCGAATTATGGATGAATTGGATGGCGTTCTGCGTTCCTATACCTTTGATGTGTCAATTTATCAAGATATCGCAGATCCGCATCGCCTTGAGCATATCCAACGGGTAGGAGGTAGTATTTATCAAAAAGAGGATGCCCCTTCAATAAAAGATGCAAGCATGATTCACTAATTCTCTTCAAGCCTTGCTTTTTTGTTAGCCCAATAGTACTGATTTCTCATTGTCAAAGCGCTTGGTTATGGATATGATAGGGGCATATATCCATGATCGAAACAATAGATCTCTCGAAAGAGTTTGATGGGGTTTGGGCGGTGGATAGCTTGAATTTAACCGTATCCACTGGCCAGATATTAGCACTTTTGGGACCGAATGGCGCCGGAAAAACCACGACCATCCGGATGTTGACCACTATATTAAAACCTAGCCGTGGAAAAGCGCGCATCATGGGCTACGATATCCTGACCCAGGCAGAAGAAGTGCGTGCCCATGTGGGTGTCTTAACCGAACAACATGGCTTATACCCACGCATGCGAGCACGAGAATACTTAGAATTTTTTGGCCGTACCTACAAAATGGAACGAAGTATGCTCCAGAAGCGGATCGAGGAGTTACTTGTCTATTTTGGATTGAATGAAGCTCAGGATAAGCGTCTGGGGCAATATTCCAAAGGAATGCGCCAGAAGCTCGCCTTGGCGCGCGCGCTCATCCATGACCCCACCGTTTTATTGTTAGATGAACCGACCTCGGCAATGGATCCGGCGAGCGCGCGGCTGGTGCGGAATGCGATCCAACAGTTACGGTCAAAGGATCGCGCTATCGTGATTTGCACCCATAATCTCGCCGAAGCGGAAGAATTGGCAGACCAAATCGCCATCATCCGCCAGGGGCGGCTTATTTTACAAGGCACACCCGCAGAATTGAAGAGAAAGCTACCAGGCAAAGCACAAGTAGTCATCCGCTTTTTGGTGAACGAGGAAGATTTCTCACCAAAGCTAGACAGTGTGGTCACCCTGTTGGAAATTGGCAAGGATTATCTCATCTACGAGACCGACCAACCTGAGCAAGTGACCCCCATCATTCTCGAAAAATTAATCCAGCAAGGATTGCGCATTTACAGTGTCGAGCGCCGCGAAAATTCCTTGGAAGAGGTCTACTTGAGCGCAGTCGCCAATCCGGTGAGGGCAGCCTATGCTGGATAGCAAGACCCAAATCACAAAAATCGAGCGATTGCGCGAATTGTTGTCTGGCGCGTCTTTGATTGCCCAACGGGAGATTCGCGATCAGCTGCGCGATTGGCGAATTCTTGTCCCTATCGTCCTGTTAACGCTGTTCTTCCCAGTGCTCATGAATTTCACCGCCAACAGCCTGGTTTCATTTGTGGAAAAATACAATGCCCCGCTCATTGGCGACCGCTTGATCCCGTTCCTATTGATGATCGTTGGCTTTTTCCCTATTTCCATATCCCTTGTGATTGCGCTGGAAAGTTTTGTCGGCGAAAAAGAACGCCTCACGATTGAACCGTTGTTGTGCACTCCCTTGTCGGATTCGCAAATATTTATCGGAAAACTATGGGCATCCCTCTTTTTACCCCTCTCGGCGAGTTATTTGGGGATACTGGTCTACTTAGTGGGGATATGGACTCTGCTCGGTTGGCGTGCACCAGTGGCATTTCTCCTGTTAATTTTCGTGTTGACCACCGTGCAAGGGATGGTGATGGTGAGCGGCGCAGTCGTAATATCCTCCCAAACCACTTCGGTGCGCGCCGCGAATTTACTGGCATCCTTTGTGATTATCCCAATGGCGTTATTGATTCAAGGTGAAAGTGTAATCATGTTTTGGGCGCATTACGGAGCACTATGGTGGATTGCCTTAGGGCTGTTGGTTGTGGCAGGATTATTGATGCGGGTGGGATTAGCACAGTTTCGGCGTGAAGAACTGCTTGGGCGGGAGTTAGATAACATCAACCTGAAAAGAGTGCTGAAAACTTTTTGGGCAAATTTCAAGGGTCAGGCAGGCAATATTTTGGATTGGTATCGCAAAGAGTTGACCCACAGCCTGAAAGTGACGCTATTGCCCACCGCTCTAAGCGCCTTGGTATTACTGATGGGTGTTATTATCGGGGTAAAGGAAGCGAATGTCTTCCTGTTCCCTTTGGATAGCGTCCCTCAATCGAGCACTCTCTCGCTCATCACCAGCCGTTTGGAATTATTGAAAACAATCCCCATCGCCAGTTTCAGCCTGGTATGGTTTCAAAACCTGCGCGCCATTTTCCTGGCAACCCTGGCAGGGATATTCACTTTTGGCGTTTTGGGTGTCTTGATATTAGCCTTACCCTTTGCCCTTATCGGCTATTTTATGGCGAGCATGGCACGGATTGGGATTTCACCGTGGATATTTCTCAGCGCATTTATCCTGCCGCATGGGCTCTTTGAGCTGCCAGCCATACTGATTAGCGGTGGCGCGATCTTACGGCTAGGGGCAACACTGGTTGCGCCTTCATCTGGACGAACGGTGAGCGAAGCCTGGTTGCGGGCGCTGGCAGACTGGGCAAAACTTGCGCTTGGCTTAGTATTACCCCTGATGTTAATCGCTGCGGGAGTGGAAATGTTCATCACGCCACGCATCGCGCTTTGGTTATTGAACCGATAAGCGAACCAAAATTGCAAGGAGTTTCAATGCAGAGCAAGAAAATTAAATTAATAGTACTGGGAAGTGCCAATGCGCTACCAGACCAACAGCATGACAATACTCATTTTCTGCTGGTAACCGATCAGGAACGGATACTGATTGATTGCCCGAATAATCCGTATGTGCGCTTACAGCAGGCTGGCATAGACCCTGTTCAATTAACGGGTTTGATTCTGACCCATTTTCATCCCGACCATGTCTCGGGTTTGCCCACTTTATTGATGAATTTATGGCTGCGAAAAAGAAAAAACCCCTTAGCGGTCTATGGATTAGACAGCACATTACAGCTATTTGAAAAGTTAATGGCATTGTTTGATTGGGAAAAGTGGGAAGAACGATATTCCGTTGAAACCCATGCTATTGCAGATCAGGAAATGCAATGTGTTTTCCGTGATCAATATGTAGAAATTATAAGCTCGCCAGTTTGCCATCTTATTCCAACGATTGGCTTGCGCATCAACAATTTGCAAACCGGGCAAAGCGTGGCGTATTCCTGTGACAGTGAAGCTTGTATCCATGTGATTGAGTTGGCGCGCGGTGCAACAGTCCTTTTCCACGAAGCAGCTGGAGCGGCAAAAGGGCATTCGAGCCCGCAGCAAGCTGGCTGGGTTGCCCAGCAAGCTGCGGTTAACCAGCTATATCTGATCCATTATCCCGTATACGCGATCCAGTCCCAAGAATGGATTGCACAAGCCAGCCAGGAATTTCAGGGAGATATTGGTTTGGCTGAGGATGGAATGGAAATCGTTTTCTAATTACCAGCCGCTCATAAAAGGCAGCCATTCCTGATTTACTGCCAAGTGGCGTCCAAATAAATACAGCGCAGTAGCCGGGGGCGCCTTTGGCTGACGTAACAAACGCATATTCACCTGTTCGGGGGTATGGCTTCCCTTACGATGATTGCAAGCGGGACAGGCAGCCACCAGGTTTTCCCAAGTGTATTCCCCGCCCAAATGACGCGGTATCACATGATCGACCGTTAAGAAGGGAGAATGTTGTCCGCAATATTGACAGGTATAATCATCCCTGCGCAGGATCTCTTTTTTGGTTAACCGCACCGTAGGGCGCGGGCGTTTGATCATTTTTTCCAAACGAATAATAGAGGGACGCGGATAGGTACGCGCCACAGTTTTAATTTCTCCCCTGCCATTCATGACCAAACTAGCTTTGCCGTCGAGGATCAGGGTAATGGCGCGCCGGGTAGTGCAGACATTAATGGGTTCAAAGTTCGCATTTAGAACAAGCACCGGCTCATGCATGGCTCGCTCCGTGTATTTTGTAAATTATAGCACAGGATAAAAAATTGAGCGATTGATTTCATGCCGAGATGTAGGCAAGATAAACCAATGGGGGTTATATCTGGGGGTGCATAACCCAAGTCAATATATCGCCGAGATAACTGCCAAACCGTCATTACGATGGAGCGGTTTTTTACGATAGAAGCAATCTCCCCACCTGTAAGAGAACCTCTTCCCTATCACTCATAATATAATATTGTATAATGTGAGTATGTCCTTCAATGCCGTTTCTCGGTATCATAGCCGAAACCCGGCATGACTAACTGTTGCAATATTGAGAATGCTCACAATAAACACCGGTTTAATAAAATCCTTGTATAAAATAGGAGCTCAGTGTGGATGAATCCACCCCACTTTCAAACCATTATGCCATCTATGATCCCCTGAGCGGTGCATTGAGCCGCCGCGCCTTTCTCGAAGAAGCGGTATCCGAATTCCGCAAATTTCAACGCTATAAACATCCCTTCTCATTGCTTGTCCTGGCTATAGAACGCTTTCAACCCGCTAACCTTTCATCGGATCAAGAACAAGGTGATAACGCATTAAAACAACTGGTCATGACTTTTACCCAATTACTGCGCGAGCAAGACTTAATGGGAAGGTTAGGGCAAGATGAATTTGGGGTTTTGTTGCTCGAGACCGATGGCGAGCGGGCGCAAAAAACAGCAGAACGCTTACTCCAATATTGCGGACTATTGCGATTGACTGATGTGAATCAAGAAGTCACCGACCCATTCCAAACAAAAACGTCTTCTGCTAATCCACGGACGACTATGAAGAACGAGGAAAATGAAGAAACACCACTGGATTTAACCGATATATTTACTATCAGTATTGGCATCAGCACCCCCCTGGAAGATGACCGTTCTTTCGAGCAAGTGTTTTTACGGGCAGACCAGGCGCTGAACCTAGCCAAACAAAAGGGGGGAAATTGTGTCGAGTTTTGGAGAGGATAGGAATTATTTTTTCTAAAATAATCTTGCTGGTTAATAAAAAGTAATTGTAGCGAACTTTGATTATGGTTAATTATTTTTCAATGAGGGGAAAATATTGTATAAAGGGATACCATGCATAAAAGAATGAGAATGTTTCCCCATAAGATTGAGACTGGGTTATTAGTAAAATTGATTGGGGTTGGTCATCAATTTTTTGAAATACCCATTGATGCACTTGTGGCTCCATTAAATCTACACCTAAATCCGGTAAGGATGCGGTCAATGGTTCAGAATTGATTTGCATCAATCCACTGCTCACCGTCAAGGTTAAATTATTTCCGAATGCCATCAAGTCACCGCTATTTTTAATTTGCACTGTCAATGTGATTGTTGTCCCAGCTAAACCGCGAATATCCCCTTCTCGTAAAGCAATTGGTTGTAACATAGGCCCATAACGAGGAATAAATCCTTCTTGCGTAGCCAGGGCATACGGTTCACTCGAAACGCCAGCCAGGGTAGGAGACATGTCTTTTACTTTTAGCACCACACTGCTGATGTCCGATGAAAAGCGAACCTGTTCGACATTATCAATTGTACTTGTGCTGGAAGCGAGCAAGTTGTTATTGCTTTCATCATAAGCGTATAAATCCAAATTGGTGAGCGGGTATACTGTCGTCGGATATTGGGATGGGACATAATTCGCCCGGCGATTCCAGACCAGCGTGGCTGCATCACCGTTTAGTGCCGGGCCAGCATAAAGTTTAAATGCCGGCGCAGCGTTCACCGAATCCAGGAAATAATCGTTGACATGCGCATTCAAGTTATATAAATCGATATACCCCCAACCATAAGCATTATCCCACCCCGGGCTGCCTAGGTCTTGGGCGGTGTTGATCAATAAGGCTTTCACCGCCATAGAATTGGCAACCCCGCGGCTCATCACCAAGGCAGCTGCTCCAGCCACATGGGGAGCAGCCATACTGGTACCGGTATAAGAAATAAATAGCGAACCACCTAATGCATCCCAAGTATTATTGGTTGAAACAATTGCTGTGCCAGGTGCAGCAACATCTGGTTTTTTTCGATTCCCAACGGTTGGCCCACGGCTGGATGAATCACGAATAATATCATCCTTTCGACTCGAGTAATATTCCGAAGGACTGCTAACGTTACTGGTATTTTTATCATCGATATTGGCAACGCTCAAGACATTGTAAGCAGTACTGGGTGAGTAAAGGGTATTACTATAAGGACCATCGTTACCGGCCGCAATGCTGACCAGTACATTCATCTGACTGACCACCGAATCCCAAAAACGGAGATAAGCGGAATCGTCGCTGTATGCACGACTTCCAAAACTCAAGTTAATCACATCGGCGCCGTAAGCATTCCCGCTGATTGCCCAATCCACACACGCCAAGGCATCCGCATCCTCCATATAAGCATATTGATCATGTGGAACACCATCCGTGCTCCCGCCTGCTTTGGCATTGATCAAAGAACGCACCCCAAAAGCGACGCCGCGATAGGTGTTATCCTGGCTGGCGACAATGCCGCCAACATGGGTGCCATGTCCATTGACATCATCGGCGGTTGGATCTGTATAAGCAGTATTCTGATACTGATCTAATGCGGCAAGGCAGCGTTTTTGTGCTAGCACTTTCCCCGAGAGGGCGGGATGATTGGCGTCTATGCCGGTGTCGAGGATGGCTACATCCACGCCAGCGCCCGTAAAACCACTGTTCCAAAAGAAAGGCGCCCCAATACTGGGGGTTGAATGATCTAATAAGGCTTCCATGACTTGATCGTCCAGCACTTCTTGCACGCCAGGGAGGTTTTCGATTGCGCTCCGCTGGCTGGCGGGTATGCGTACGGCAAGCGCATTCACACTTTGATAACGATAAAGGATTTGTCCGCCCAACTTTTCGACACGCTGGATCAGCTCTTTTTGACTTGCATCCCGGGCTACTTGACTGCGCTGCAAAATTTCCTGACGTGCCTGTTGACGCAGGTTATCTATCTCTTCTGCCTTTTGCTGTAGTGCTAGGAGCGTCCTGCTATCCATCTTTTGGAATGCAAACTGTTTCACCAGCTGATCTTCTTGTTCACGGGTGAGCGGCTGCGGTGCCTGAGATAATTCTTTAGCAAGGGGATCGAGTGTACGAATTTCGTTGTGGATTCTTTCGAGTTGCGGTTGTTTTTCATCCCAGACTTGCTCGGCAACCATCACCTGTGGTTGTTCTTTGAGAATGATGATGACCGTTTGGAACAGGGGGTTGTTTGTTGCTTGAGCGCGGGCAGAATAACCGCTCAACATCAAGCTGACGAGCAATACCAATCCCAAGAGCCAAGAAACTATTTTGGAGCCCATTGCCCAATTTTACCCGAAATTATGCCGAGTAGGTCGGTTTTCCATTCCGACATTTCCATTGATTTCGCCGGGGATAAATCCCCTGCTCAAAACATGCAAGTCGGTTGAAACCGACTCGGTCTGAGTCTGAGTCCGCTTGAGCGGACTTCCATGGTCTGAGGCGGGACTTGAGACCCCGCCGATGCAAACCGGAATGGGTCGGGTTTCTATACGCTACAATGCAAATGGCTGGATGGAATCCCGCCCGACAAATGTTTCCAGACCCGACATTTCCATTGATTTCGCCTGTGATAAATCCCCCGCACAAAACATGCAAGTCGGTTGAAACCGACTCGGTCTGAGTCCGCTTGAGCGGACTTCCATGGTCTGAGGCGGGACTTGAGTCCCCGCCGATGCAAACCGGCATGGGTCGGGTTTCCATACCCGACAACATAAATGCCGAGATTGGAATCCCGCCCGACAAATGTTTCTATACCCGACATTTCCATTGATTTCGCCTGTGATAAATCCCCCGCTCAAAACATGCAAGTCGGTTGAAACCGACTCGGGCTGAGGCTGAGTCCGCTTGAGCGGACTTCCATGGTCTGAGGCGGGACTTGAGTCCCCGCCAATCCAAACCGGCATAGGTCGGGTTTCTATACCGACAATCACAACGGCGGGATAGGAATCACGCCCGACAAATGTTTCCGTACCCAACATTTCCATTGATTTCGCCGGGGATAAATCCCCTGCTCAAGGCATACAAGTCGGTTGAAACCGACTCGATCTGAGGCTGAGTCCGCTTGAGCGGACTTCCATGGTCTGAGGCGGGACTTGAGTCCCCGCCGATGCAAACCGGAATAGGTCGGGTTTCCATACCCGACAATTTGTAGGTTGGGTTTCCATACCCAACATACCATAAGTGGGGTTTCTTACCCGAAACCACCTTCTTTCCCTGAAAGAGAACCAGCTTGAGGGTTTATTTATTGCGATAAACATTACTAGCAACAATAAAGGAAGTAGATGTTGGATATAAAAAGGATTACGCTACGATTTCGAGCGGCTGCTATACAATTGCAAATGAAGGTCAGGCAGCCTTTTTAAACAGTGGATTAACTACCACAATCGGGTAATATTATAGGCATCAAATTCAGGATCTCGGCTTACAATCGGCATCTGCTCTATTAGGGCTTGGGCAATCAACAACCGATCAAATGGATCGCGATGATAAAACGGCAGAACAGCCACTTTAGCCATGTGGCTGATGGTGATGCCAAGTAATCCAATACGATTTAAGCTAAGTTGTTGAGGAATGAATATTTCAAATTTTTCATGGCATATAGGCATCGAAATCTGCAACTGGCGCATCAAAATCATCACTCATGATAATGAGGCCTTTTGCGCTTCCAAATTGACGGCGTGTCAGGGGTTTAGCAGGTACAAGTCGTACGGCTTCTTGAAAGTCTTTGAGAATGATGACTTGTTCGCCTTTAAGTACGGCATTGATCAATTCGAGCAAACGTGATTGCGCTTCTTCCAAATCTACTTGTAACATTTTATTTACCTTTCCATCAATCAAATCGATGAGCGATGGTTCTCTTATTTTTTATCACAACACATAACAATGCATAGATGATCTTGATGTGCACATAATTATTATAATTTATATGAAAGTAATGAATACTTTGATAAATAGATTATAGCCCCAGTTACCAAGTTTTATAAAGGAGAATTTTATTCTATATCACTGAACTCGCAAAATTTCCATAATGCAAGGGCTTTTTATCCTTTTGACACATTTCCATATATGACGGTTCTGCGAAATTTATTTCACACAATCTCAATCTAGAAGTCGGTTTTCGTCCCCTAAGCCAAAACCGACAATACCAACGGCGGGATAGGAATCACGCCCGACAAATGTTTCCGTACCCGACATTTCCATTGATTTCGCCGGGGATAAATCCCCTGCTCAAAACATGCAAGTCGGTTGAAACCGACTCGATCTGAGGCTGAGTCCGCTTGAGCGGACTTCCATGGTCTGAGGCGGGACTTGAGTCCCCGCCGATGCAAACCGGCATAGGTCGGTTTTCCATTCCGACATTTCCATTGATTTCGCCGGGGATAAATCCCCTGCTCAAAACATGCAAGTCGGTTGAAACCGACTCGATCTGAGGCTGAGTCCGCTTGAGCGGACTTCCATGGCCTGAGGCGGGACTTGAGTCCCCGCCAATCCAAACCGGTATGGGTCGGGTTTCCA
>Ga0078972_1002876_pt1 | contig 54448 bp, 47 predicted proteins | sample YelNatPaOPGAMG01_FD_67568 | JGI IMG/M metagenome (GOLD analysis project Ga0078972, IMG submission 67568) | Hot spring thermophilic microbial communities from Obsidian Pool, Yellowstone National Park, USA - OP-RAMG-01 (SPADES assembly) (version 2) | ecosystem: Environmental > Aquatic > Thermal... | reverse complement strand
GAACGACATTATTAATGATGTTTTTCAATTGGAAAACGATATTACATATTTATCATTCAAACATATATCATTTTTGTATCCTTTAAAAACTGAGGGTGAGTCAGAGAGTTTGATCTTGATTATTCCCATAAATTATTATAAAATCTTTATTTGAGAAAGGTGATGATTTATAATGTCAGAATTTAAACTTGTATCGGACTTTAAACCAAGCGGTGATCAACCCAAAGCAATTGAGCAACTTACTGAGGGCATTAGATCGGGATACAAATATCAAACTTTGCTTGGTATAACTGGGTCTGGAAAAACGTTCACAATGGCTAATGTGATAGCTAATGTCCAAAAACCAACATTAGTTATATCACACAATAAAACTCTCGCAGCACAGTTATATAGCGAATTTAAGGAATTTTTTCCTAATAACGCAGTCCATTACTTCGTCAGTTTTTATGATTATTATCAACCAGAGGCTTATATACCGCAGACAGATACATATATAGAGAAAGATGTCGTTACAAATGAGGAGATCAATAGACTGAGATTAGCATCAACAAGTGCATTGATGTCAAGACGTGATGTGATAATCGTTGCGAGTGTCTCTTGTATATATAATCTTGGTTCACCAGAAGAATATGAAGGCAAAGCTATAAGGCTGAAATTAGGCGATCGGGTCAAGCGAAATAGCTTGCTTCGTTCCCTTGTTGACATAAGGTATGAGCGCACTAATGCTGATCTGATGAGGGGAGTTTTCCGCGCTAGAGGTGATGTTATAGAGGTTTTCCCATCTTATATGGATAACGCTTATAGAATAGAGCTTTTTGGCGATGAAATAGATAAAATTACGGAGATAAACACATTAACAGGCGAAATAATAGACAAACCTGAGGAGATATTCATATTTCCCGCAAGGCATTTTATGACTTCTGACGAAAAAATAGAATCTGCACTGATAAACATTGAAAAGGAACTTCAAGAACGTATAGAATATTTTAACAGCAGAAATAAGCTATTAGAAGCTCAACGGATTGAGATGAGAACCAGATTTGATCTTGAAATGATCCGTGAGATCGGGTTTTGTAATGGCATTGAAAATTATTCAAGACATCTTGCTGGTCTTGAACCGGGCAGTCCACCATATACTCTCATCGGATACTTTCCAGAGGATTATCTTATGTTCATTGACGAGTCGCATGTCACTATCCCGCAGATACGAGGCATGTATTACGGCGATCGATCGCGAAAAGAGACACTCGTTGAGTATGGGTTTAGGCTTCCCTCTGCATTGGATAACCGTCCATTAAGATATGATGAATTCCTTGAACGTATCAACCAAGTGATCTTTGTATCTGCAACTCCCGATGAGTATGAGATCGGCATAAGCCAGCAGGTTGTTGAACAAATTGTCAGACCTACGGGACTTGTTGATCCTCAGATAATCGTCAGACCTTTGCAGGGGCAGGTTGACGACCTTATTGCCGAGATCAGAAAGCGTGTTGAAAGAAATCAGCGTGTCCTTGTGACTACCTTGACTAAACGTATGGCTGAGGATTTAGCAGAGTATCTGACTGAAATGGGTATAAAAGCCCGATATATGCACTCCGAAATACATACTATTGATAGAGCGGATATACTCAAAGAGCTTAGAGAGGCGAAATTTGATGTCCTTGTCGGCATAAACTTGCTTAGAGAAGGTCTTGACCTGCCAGAGGTCTCTTTGGTGGCTATACTCAATGCGGATAGTCAAGGATTTTTACGTTCTTCTACTGCGATGATCCAAATATCAGGCAGAGCAGCGAGAAATGTTGATGGTGCTGTGATCATGTATGCAGATGAGATCACACCTGCTATGGACAAAGTTATTAAAGAGACAGAGAGACGCCGTTCCGCACAATTGGAATACAACCGCATTCATAATATAACGCCAGCGACTATTGAAAAAGCCATAAGAGACCTCATAGAAAGCTCTCATAAAGAAGATGGTAAAAAGGAAGAAGAATCAAGCGGAATAGAAACTTTGATGTCAAAAGATGACATAATGCGGATAATTGCCGAACTTGAACAAGAAATGCGAGAAGCTGCATCAAATCTTGAATTTGAGAAAGCTGCTGCTATTCGTGACCAGATAGCCGATATGAAATCTTCATTATAAAATTAATGTAAATATTTAGAAAAGGCTTTACACTTACCATTTCTTTTATTTGTTTTGTTTTTTTACTTTATGAGAAAACCAATTTATGAAAGGAGAAAATTAAGTGAAAATTGAAGCGTTATTGAAAGAAAAAGGCATAGAACTTCCAGAACCGACAAAACCTGTCGCTAACTATGTTACATGGGTGAAGACTGGAAATCTCATATTCACATCTGGTCACGGACCACAAAAACATATCCCTTTGGGCAAGGTTGGAAAGGACTTGACGCTCGAACAGGGTTATGAAGCAGCAAGAAATGTTGCTCTATGTCTAATAAGCACATTGAAAGACGCATTGGGCAATTTAGACAGGGTTAAAAGAATAGTCAAGTTGGTCGGTTTTGTCAACTGTGCGGAAGATTTTAAAGATCAGCCAAAAGTAGTCAATGGTGCATCAGACCTGTTTGTGGAAGTCTTCGGTGATAAAGGCAGACATGCTCGTTCTGCTGTCGGTATGTATCAACTACCCGGGAATATCCCAGTTGAAATTGAAATAATAGCAGAGGTGGAAGATTAAAATGAAAAAAATTAAGGCGGTAGCACTCTCTGATCTGCATCTTGGCGATACAGAGAGTTTATTATATCAAGACAATAAAAACAAAGAAAACATTATTGACATAACAACAGACAAAATTGCTCAACTTCCTGATCCCAAAGATGGTGAAAAAGGACAAATAGATGAACTAATACTTATGGGAGATATAGCTGATCTATCAGAAGCTAAACCTAAAATTGCTTATGATAACCTAAAAGTATTTCTAAATAAACTATTAGACAAGGTTAATATAAGCAAAATCATCTATGTCATAGGAAACCACGATCACCATCTTTGGGTTGAACTCATTGAATATAATCAGAAAAAAAAGTATATGGATTGCGTTAAAACTAACATCCTTATACACAAAGAAAATGACGATTTCTTCAAGGAACGTTTTGGCAATATTGATGTTGATATGCTCTTCACATATCCTAACTATATAATACAAAGCGACGACCCTTGTGCTACATTCTTTTTTCATCATGGTCACTTTCTGTCTGAAACCGTCATTGAAGGCATGGTTAATAAGGAAAAGGTGAAAGATTTAGAAGACCTTGAAAACAGGGCAACTCGGGATATGGAATTCGTCTGGTGGAATCTTAAAAAGATCGATCCGATAAAAGAGAGGTTTTATGATCTCATCGTCAGAAAAGCAGAATATTTTTTCCAAAAAAGAAGCTCAAGGGGAACAACATTTGTAGAGGATTCAAAGCCTATTGCAGATGATTATATGTTAAAAAGCATGGCATGGTATCTAAACAAAATTTGTAAGATAAATTTACGTCTCAATGAAGACTTCCATCTGATCTTTGGTCATACACATCAAGGCGGACGTCTACTCAGAGACGACAGAACACTGAGAATACAAGGAAGATTTATCACTGTTTGGAACACTGGCGGTTGGATAGTCCCTACTGATCTATGGTCACCAGATGCTTATATTTTCTATATTGAAGAGAAAAAAGAAAACGGCAAAATAACATTAATCCCTAATGCCTTCAAAATAGTAGCATTCCCAGAGGAAACCAATTATCCTAACGCAGAAGGCGATTATGATAGATCTATATTATATAAGTGTCTAAGTAGAATAGGTAAATAAATGATTAAAAAAGCATTATTAGCGTTATCAATATGTGTCCTTATTGGCTTGATAGGCTGTTCTATGCGATCAGAACAGTCGTCAACGCCAATTGATACAAAAATTGATGAAACAAGATTAAAACAACTCGCAGATCAATCTGCGGACTCTCACTATGATAAAAGCCTTTCTGAATGGACTCCTCCTCGTAGAAGCATGGATTTACACAGTGCAGTAGAGAAAAAGCAAACTCCAAGCGAAAAAACATTGCTCGGCAAACAGTTCACGTCAACTCAATCTAAACTTTATGAAGAGGGGCGTTTCCATTTTGAAGAGGGCAATTACAATATGGCGATTGAGAATTGGGAAGAGCTTGTCCGACTTAAACCTGACTCATCTGCGATGTTCTACAATCTCGGTCTTGCATATTATCAGAAAGGCTTATTAGATAAAGCTGAGGCGTGTTTTAAAAGATCAATTGAACTTTATCCTAACAACGCAGATGCGCATGTCAACCTTAGCTTAGTCTATTCAGATAAAGGATTGACAGAAAAAGCTATTGAAGAATTGGATACTGTCATCAGATCAAATCCAGAAAATCCCGATTTAAGAATAAACTTAGCCTCTGCATATTTTTCCGCAGGTATGATTGACACCGCTTTAATAGAATTCCAAAGGGCAGTTGATGCTGGAAATGTCAGTTGGGACGTCAGAAATATTATGGGTGTTATCTATTATAAAAAAGGCATGATTGATAAAGCCATAGATGAATTTAAAGAGGCACTGAGGCTAAATCCAAAAGAAGGCAGTATCCATTACAATCTCGGTATAGCATATTCTAAATTAGGTGATATAGATAAAGCATTGGATCATCTTGAAAAAGCATCTAAATTAAGCCCTACCAACTCAGGTGTCCATTTTAATCTCGGATATATCTATTACAGCAAAGGCATGATAGATGAGGCTATAAAAGAATACAATAATGCGATCATTTTAGCAGGAAAAGACGCGGAAGCACATTATAACCTTGGGATAGCATATCTCCACAAAAATATGTTTGATGAAGCTATAAGGGAATTTAAAACATCAATATCATTAAAGCCTACATCGCAAGCATACATAAATTTAGGGCTATGTTACGGCAATAAGAATATGATTGATGATGAAATAAATGCGTTAAAATCCGCTATTGAAATTGATCCAAAATCATATTTAGCATATTACAATCTCGGGCTTGCGTATTGCGAAAAAAAGGATTTTGGAAATGCTATCGTCCATTTGGAAAAAGCGATTGAACTCCGACCAGATAGCGTAGATGCACATAATAATCTTGGCTTTGCTTATGCAGGTATTGGTGAATTTGAAAAAGCTATAGTTGAATTTAAGCGAACCCTTGAACTAAGACCAAGGCTTGTTGAGGCACTTATAAATCTCGGTTATGCCTATTCAAAGGTCGGTATGAATGAACAAGCGATAGAAACATTAAAACAAGCCATAACTATAAGCCCATATTCATCTATGGCTCATTATAATTTAGGATCGGTATATGCGGTTATAGGTGATTATACAGAAGCTCGTAAGGAATTCTTAAAGGTAATTGAGATTGAACCAGGGAATTCTGTCGCGAGGCAAATGCTTGATAAGCTTTCCAACAGGTAATTTAGGAATTTTTTCTTTGATAGACTTAAAAAAGGAATTTATTATGAAGAGGCAAAATTGTATTGATTATATAATGATTAAATAAGATATCACAATACAAGATATTAAAAAGGGAAATGTCCAATTGAATTAATAGTAACGGAGGGAAAAGATGGATGAAATTAAAATAGAATCTAAATTAGCTAAGCGAAAATTTGTTCCATTACCATTGGGAAGTATAAAACCCCGAGGATGGCTATTAAATCAACTCCGTATTCAAGCAAATGGTCTCAGTGGTCATTTGGACGAATTCTGGGCGGATATTGCAAGAAGCGGTTGGATCGGAGGCGATGCAGAAGGCTGGGAACGAGCCCCTTATTGGTTAGATGGCGTTGTCCCGTTAGCGTTTCTGCTTGATGATGCGAAGCTAAAAGATAAAGTCCATAAGTGGATGGATTATATATTGACACATCAAAATCCTGATGGTTGGCTTGGTCCAATAAAAGATACACGATATAAAGAATATGATCCATGGCCTATTTTTATAATAATGAAGGCAATGACACAATATTACGAGGCAACAAAAGATGAAAGAGTTGTCTCTGCGTTAAGAAAAGTGCTTATTCGCTTAGATAAACTGTTGGACGAAAGACCTTTATTTGATTGGGGAAAATCAAGATGGGCAGATGGAGTTCTAAGTGTCCATTGGTTTTATGAACGCACTGGTGAGGAATGGCTTTTAAACTTAGCGAAAAAATTACATGATCAGGGATACAATTGGAGCGAACATTTTGCAGATTTCAAATATAAAGAAAGGCTTATAAGCGGATTTGATCAAACGACACATGTTGTCAACAACGCTATGGCGATCAAGTCACCGGGCGTTTGGTTTCGCCAATCACACAATGAGGCAGATAAAAAATCTGTTTATCAAATCTTAGAGATGCTTGACAAATATCACGGTCAAGTTACAGGAATATTCACTGGTGATGAGCATTACGCGGGGTTAAACCCATCTCAGGGAACCGAACTTTGTGCTGTCGTTGAATATATGTTCTCTTTAGAGAACCTCATCAGTTTCTTTGGAGATGTAGCTTTTTCAGATAGGCTTGAGAAAATAACGTTTAACGCTTTGCCCGCAACATTTAAGCCTGATATGTGGGCGCATCAATATGATCAGCAAGCTAATCAAGTCATCTGCAAGCATTCTGAGGACAAAGTCTATGCTACGAATGGTCCTGACTCAAATATATTTGGTCTTGAGCCTAATTATGGTTGTTGCACAGCCAATATGCATCAAGGCTTCCCAAAATTTGCATCGCATTTATGGATGAAGTCAGAGGACGGCGGATTGGCAATTGTCGCTTATGCCCCAAGTGAGGCAAACATTAATCTATCAGGTAGTTCTGTCAAAGCTATTTTAGAAACTGATTATCCGTTTGATGATAAATTGAATTTTACCATAAAGACTGATAAAGCTATAGAATTTCCGTTATATTTGCGTATTCCGAATTGGACGGAAGGTGCAGAGATAAAGATCGGTGACGATGTAATTAAAGCAAAATCTGGCACTTTTCATAAGATCGTCCGAGAGTGGTCAGGGACTACATCATTGACAGTTCATCTCCCAATGCGAGTGATAATAAGCAGACGGTATCATAATAGTGTAGCCATAGAGCGAGGGGCGTTAGTTTATTCGTTGAAAATAGGTGAGGAATGGAAAAAAGTTAAAGGCGAAGAACCCCATGCAGATTGGGAAGTTTATCCAACGACAGATTGGAATTATGCCCTTGAGATCAACGAAGCAAATCCAGAAGAGTCAATAAAATTTGAATTAAAAACAGTCAGTGATTGTCCGTTTTCGCCAGAAGGAGCTCCAATTATTGCAAAAGTCAAGGGAAGAAAAGTTCCAGAATGGACGATTGAACATAACGCAGCAGGACCTTTGCCAGAAAGTCCTGTAAAATCATCTGAATCATTAGAAGAACTAACCTTGATCCCTTATGGATGCACAAATCTACGCGTCACAGAATTCCCAAAACTATAATAAATTTTTAGGAGGAAAGATAATGGATAAATTAAACGTTGCTGTCGTTGGTGCGGGGAGAAGATCAGCAGGGGCTTGGCTTCCAACTATTGATCTATTAAAAGATCAACTCAACTTAGTTGCGATCTGCAATACAGGCGCACCTCGTGGTGAGGAACAGGCGAACAAATATGGCGTTAAGTGGTATAAAAACGTTGAGGAAATGTTAGACAAAGAAAAAATAGATTTCGTTGCGGTTATCATCAATCCTTCACAAAATCATATAGTCTCAAAGGCAGTCCTTGAAAGAGGGATAAGCGTTATAACAGAAACACCTTTGGCTATAACTGTTGAGGACTGCGACATGTTGATCAATCTTGCAAAGGAGAAAAACGCCTATATAGAAGTTGCAGAGAACCTCTATCGTATACCATCAGAACGTATCAAACGAGAGCTTATTCTTAACGGCATATTCGGCAAGATATGGCGAGGACATAATAATAGCCTAACACATGACTATCATGCTGTTAGCCTTGTCAGAAGCTATATAGGCTTTGATGTCCCAATAAAACGTGTAATAGGCATTGAAACGAGCTTTCCTGTTGCAAAACACGAATATAGGGGAGCTATGGTTGAAAACGAATATACCTGCCATGACGTCTATTTCTTTGAAAATGGAGCTTTAGGATTTTCACATTTTACAAATTTGACATGGGGATCGCCATTGCGAGGTATAAGTTCAACAGAATTTTACGGCGAAAAGGGTATGGCTGTCGGTGATAAGATATTCATCTTGTTGGACGAAAAGACGAAAAAGCAGATAAACATCAATCGTTTAACTTGTAATGTTGACGGTATGGATGTATTAGATAAATTCGTCGCTGATACCGACCCAGAGATAATATGGGATAATCCATTTAAGAATTACAAAATAAGCGATGGTCTGATAACTATTGCTTCTGAATTAGCAAGTATTATGAAGTCCGTAAGAGAAGGAGTAGAACCTGAATATGGCGCCTATAATGGACGGATTGACAGACAAATTGACCTTGCGGTAAGCGAATCAAATAAAAAAGGGAATATTCCAATAGATATTAGTTAAAGTTTGAAAATTCAAAATTCGGAGTTTTTAACTCTTTAACTTTTTGTGGCTGAGGTAATTTGGGAGATGATATAGACCAATAAAGAATTTTTTAATGCCTCTAAACATGCGGACAAAATAGTAAAGATAGAATAAGTTTTCGTTCTTTATTTCATATTTTTCTACCATGTATGCCTTGCATGGAAAGATGTTCCTGAAAATTATGAATGCCCTATTTTTTAATGACGCATTTCTAGGTCCTGATACCTCAGCCATAAGTGCAAAGAAATGCTTAATTGGATTGCTTACGTGATTGAAAACTTTTTCTATGCTAAGATCGCTTTTATCAGCAGTAAATCTATTGATGATATGATCGGGAATTGAGCCATTAAAACTCTGATTAATTTCACGCAGAATACTATGAATAATCCCGTCAAATTTAGATTCCGAAGATATTTTTGCGACATAATCCCAATTGATGTCGTCTTGATAGCGTTGAAGAAAATTTGCGATGTCAATGTACCAGATCAGATTAGTTTCTAAACCTGTTCTATAATGGTCTTCCAAGTGAATACAGAGATGCAAGAAGAAATCCTCTTTTCCAAGGATAAATGTGTTATTAGAGCAAATCTTAGCACTTACAGCATTAGCCCATGGATCAAGTTTGGGAAACTCATATAATTTAGGATGTATTTCCATAAGGACTCTACCAGTGACATAACTTATATGTTTAGAGAATTCCTTATGAAATCCAGAGGTGCTTAGATGTTCCTGATTTTCCCAATTCAATTCCAAGAGAATATCGTTAATCCTTTTAATATCATCGCCTTTAGCTATTAGGTCAATGTCCTGCATAGGTCTTATGGCAATATTTTCATAGAGCAATTCAGCGAGTGCTGCACCTTTTAGAACAATAACGGGAATTTCCTCATCATTTAGCCTTTCTAATAATTTTGCTAACTCTCCGTATATTTTCATATTTTTGGATAGCACTGCAAGATACGATTTTCTTAAAGCTAATTGCGATTCCTTTGTAAGAAGGTCAATCTTTCTGCTTTGACTGAGACTGTAAAACAGCATTGATGCGACTTTTCTTTCCTTCGCTTTTTCAATCAACTTTTCCCAATCAGACGGGGTAATCTGTTCAATATCTGGGATTTCGTCGTCTTTTTTCCCTATTCCTAAATAATAAAGGAGCATCTTTTCTTTTACTATTAATCCATCTTTTTTGCTTAAAATGTTTTGCATAGATAAATTTCTCTAATTTTGTAAAAAAGTATTAAAGTTTTTTCAGTATTATGACGATATATAATATGTAAAACTATTCAACAGAAATCATAGGGGGATCAGAAATATGCAAATATATGGAATTATATATATAGCGGTCTTATTTTTACTAACCTCCTTGCTTGCGATAGGAGGATATTTTATACAGCGAGAAAGATATTGGATACGCATTTGGAAGGAACTCGGAAAACCTGATGTCAAAAGTATTAAAGAATTAAAGACTTATATTCAAAATCAACCAAACCCTATTCCTTATGTAAAGGTCAAAAACAGCAATTTAAGTATCAATAACAAATAAAGATTATTAAATTTAAAGAGAGATTTCATCTGCTTTAGAATGAAGTTCTAAATTATCCTGACATTGATAATCAATTGGTGATTTTTTGCCCAAAAATATAACTATAAATAATGCAACTATTAGCATTGATCCGCATAAGATAACTGACAAAATCTCACTTTTTAGGAAAACGATAGCCAGACCTGCTGAAATGCTTAAAATGCTTATCAATACAAGAATCAATAATGCCTTACCCTGACTTAGACCAAGATTGACGAGTCTGTGGTGCAAATGACCTAAATCTGCAGAAAATGGCGATCTTCCTTTACGAAACCTTCTCAAAATTCCCCAAGTTGCATCAACAATTGGCAATCCAAATATCAAAACAGGAACAGCAGAACCAGCGACAATATTCGGATTTTGGAACAAAACTTTTATTGTAACTGTCGCAGTGACAAACCCTAAAAGCATTGAACCACAATCGCCCATAAATATGCTCGCTTTATGTATGTTATATCTTAAAAACCCTAAAATTGCACCTGCTAAAACTAAACATATTATAACCATTTGGATTTGACCAGCTATATATGAAATAACAGATAAGGCGACCAAAATAAATAAAGTGGCTGTCCCTGCTAAACCATCTATCCCATCTATAAAGTTAATCGCATTCATAATGCCGACAACCCAAAAAATAGCTAATAATGCCCCTAATGGACTTCCTATGTCCACAACTCCTAAAAATGGGACATTTATTTGATTTATAATAAAACCAAAAGGGAGTATTGAAAGGGCAGAGGCAAATTGACCCATAAATTTTTTTGTAGCATTTAATCCGCGAATATCATCCCATATACCTATAAAGGCTATTATAGATGCCCCAATGCTAATGCCAGCTAAAGCCTCAATTCCGCCATTTTTTTCTGGTCTGACCAGTATATAGCCGACGCTTAAAGAAAAGAAAAATGATATGGCAATGGCAATTCCACCTAAACGTGGTAAAGGAATTTTATGTATCTTACGATCACATGGATTATCTAATATATTGCTATTTATGGCTGTATTCCGAATCACAGGTGTTATCAAAAAAGTAATCAGAAACGCAAGAATTCCCAAAATTATATAGTTTATTATCATAAAAAACACTTCCTATTAAGCTGAACTTAGGACATTAGTTCGGACATTTTCTAGAATAAGTGAAAATAATACTTTCTGCTAAAATTAAATTTTTCCAAACATTTCAAAAATCCCCCTTTATCCCCCTTTTTCAAAGGGGGAAAGATAAGGAAGATGCCTTTTTCAAAGGGGGAAACTAATAGAGTTACTTTTTTCAAAGAGGGAAGCCATAAAAGTCTCCCTTTGGAAAAGATCATTAAAGTCTCCCTTTGGAAAAGATCATTAAAGTCTCCCTTTGGAAAAGGGAGATTTAGAGGGATTTCCCTAGATAATTTAATTAGATAATAAATTGTCCGAACTCATATCCGATCTTCAGATTAAGCAATGAATTGAATAAAAATTTGCTAAATTAGAAACTAATATAATAAATTTCATTAATGCAAATAAACTCATTTAATTATTTAGCAAAACTTATGCCAACCCGATCAATTGGCATGAATGCTCAATTTTTCAATGATACTTGCATTTTTGATCTATATACTTATGTATAAAATTGCAACGCTACTTTTTCAATTATGCGTCATATTTGTCTAATTACGGAGTTAGCTATTAAATTATCTTGTCAATCATCTTTGCCATATCCTCAATAGTCAATTCCCGTGGATTATTAACCAAAGATAATGGGGCATTGAACATTGCATTTTCAATCAACTCTTGCCTATTTATTTTGTGAGAATATGATTTAAGATCGTTAGGCATACCAAATTTTTTTAGGAAATCATTTATTTGTTTTATGAATTCATCAACAATATCATCATCTTTTAGCCCTTCGCCAATTCCTAACTCTTTGGCAAGTTGAATGTATTTTTTTGATGATTCATGGCGGTTATATTCAAGAAATAATGGAGTTGCAATAGCAACGCCTATGCCATGTGGTATATTTAGATGCGCCCCAAGTGCCTGTGATAAAGCATGGACACCGATAACACCAGATTGAGCGAGCATCATTCCGCCCAAAGTGCTTGCCCAAGCCATATTAGCCCTTGCAAGCATATTGCTACCATCTGCATAAGCCAAAGGAAGGTTGTTCCAGATCAACTTCATTGCTTCTGGCGAAAGCCTTTCAACATAAGGCGTTGAACGTTTTGACAAAAAAGCTTCCATAGCATGCCCAAAAGCATCTATTCCTGTGGAAGCAGTAAGAGAAGGTGGCATTGTTGATGATAGTTCAGGATCAATTATGGCAACTTTTGCAAATATGGCAGGATTAACGATAGACCCTTTTGATTTTATCTGTTTTCTTGTAAGGACAGCAACTGCGGTTGTCTCACTTCCTGTCCCTGATGTTGTTGGGACGGCGATCACAGGCATTGCAGATTCAAACTTCTTGCATTCAGGGTTACAAGCCATATAATCCCAAGCATCACCGCCGTTTACAGCAACAACTCCAATGGCTTTCGCCGAATCAATCGCACTGCCTCCGCCAAGCCCGATCAGCACATCAATATCTTCTTTTCTAACAATATTTGCCCCTTGATTTATGATCTCTGTTGGAGGGTCTGGCACAACGTCAGAATATCTGATGACTGATATTCCTTCTTCTTTAAGCAGATCAGATGTTTTCTCTATGGTGTCTTCCATACCTGATGTATCTTTGTAAGTGATTAGCAATGCTTTTTTTCCAAAAGTTTTAGTAATCTTCCCAATTTCTGCTACTCTACTTACGCCAAAAATGATACGTGTTGGCATGAACACATCAAAATTCCTTACAGAATCCAAGTTTTCTCCCCCCTTGGTAGCTTTATTCGTAAGCTGATCCTTTTATATTTTCTATATACTGTTCAGCAGAAAACGCAGCAGTTGCCCCTTCTCCACAGGCAGTTATTATCTGTCTGAGCAATTTTTTCCTCGCATCTCCACATGCAAACACACCAGGGACAGATGTCCTCATATTTTCATCTGTGATTATATACCCTCTTTCGTCCATTTCTACAAATCCACGCACAAAATCAGTGCTTGGCGTAAAGCCGACGAATATAAAAACACCATCGCAGTTCAGAATTTTCTCCTCATCGCTATCAACATAACCTAATTTGACAGCATTTACGCTATTTTCGCCTATGATCTCCTTGACGACGGACTTCCATTCAAATTTTACTTTGTCAGACATGGAAAAAATTCTATCTTGCAGGACTTTTGTAGCGCGTAAGCGATCTCGCCTATGGACAATGGTTATCTCAGATGCAAATTTGGTCAAAAAAAGTGCCTCTTTGATGGCAGTATCTCCGCCACCGACAACGACTACCTTTTTACCTCTATAAAACATGCCATCACAAGTAGCGCAACACGATACGCCTCTTCCCCAAAAGCGGTCTTCGCCAGGGACGCCAAGATGTTTATGATATGCTCCTGTGGCGATTATAACTCCTATCGCAGAAATATCACCGCTTGTCGTATGTATTATCTTTAAGTCCTGATTTTCTGATAACTCAATTCCAGTGACTTCTGTATTCTGTATTTCAACGCCAAATTTTGTTGCCTGCTCAACCATTTTGTCAATCAATTCAATTCCGCTAATTGGCTCAGTAAATCCGGGATAATTTTCTACAATATCCGTAGTTATCACTTGCCCACCGGGACTGATTTTTTCTAATATCAATGTTTTAATTCCTGCGCGAGCTCCATAGATGCCTGCGGTCAAGCCAGCAGGTCCTCCGCCGACAATAACTAAATCAACTATTTCTGACATGCTTTTCGTTCTCCTTAAAACACGAGATCAAAAAAATATTAAAAATAAACAATTTTTTAGCTTACTTCGTAGGTTATTATGATAGGTGAGTTCCTTTCTTGGATAGTATATTATTTAGTTTTATTAGTTAATCTATTGATCAATGAGGCACAGTATCCAGCACCAAACCCATTATCTATATTGACAACAGAAACACCTGATGCACAACTATTTAACATAGTCAATAAAGCAGATAGCCCATGAAAACTTGCACCATATCCAACGCTTGTAGGAACAGCTATAACAGGCTTATCTACAAGTCCTCCGATAACGCTCGCCAAAGCACCTTCCATACCTGCAACGACAATTATAACATTGGCAGAAAATAGTTTTTCTTTATTTCCCAATAGCCGATGAAGTCCTGCTACACCGACGTCATAGAGACGTTCTACACGATTTCCCATCATCTCTGCTGTAACAACCGCCTCTTCGGCAACGGGCAAATCTGCTGTCCCTGCACTTGCAACAAGTATAACACCTTCACTGAGTATTTCAATCTCTCTTTTTACAGCGGTTATTGCTCTGGCAAGTTCATTATATTGTGCTGACGGCTCAATTTTTTTTATCGCTTCGTATATGTCTTTTGACGCTCTCGTAGCTAAAAGGTTATTTCCATCATCTAATATTCTTTGGGCTATTTTGACGGTCTGATCAATTGTCTTGCCTTGACAAAATATGACCTCAGGAAATCCGCAACGTATGTGACGATGGCTGTCAATCTTGGCAAATCCTATGTCTTCAAAAGGCAATTTACGAAGCTGTTCAAGTGCATCGTCAACACTTATATTTCCCGATTTTACGTCGTTTAATAATGCTTTTAGTATTTGTATATCCATATTAAGCGGTTTCTATTAGGCGAGTTTTGTTAAAGAATAGATGAATTAACACAGATTTATTAGTGATCAGTGAAAAGTAGGTCATCAACGCAAAACCTACTGATCACTGATTACTGATCACAGATCACTGATTACGCTTCTTCGTTAGATTCGGAAGTCAGTTCCTCTTTTTTATGTTTATAGGCTTCTTTTCCAGCTTCAACAGCAGCGGATACAGAAGTTTTGAACTCGCTGACCTTTTCTTTTCCGCGAGCGAGGATGCTTGATGCACCTTCTTTAACATCTTCAATCTTTTCTAAAGCCTTTTCTTTTGCTGTCAAAGAAGCGTCTTTTATCTTCTTCCTTGTTTCAGCACCAGAAGCAGGGGCTAAAAGAATACCTGTTAAAGCACCGACAACACCACCAACTACAAATGCCAAAATGATCTTCCCAATTTCACCTTTGTCTTCCATTTTTAATGCTCCTTTCCTTTTTTGAATAAAGTGATAAATCCCTTCTTTATACCAGTCCATAGGCTGATCACTTCGTAAGCTGGGATCACAGCCTTTTGTTGATATATAGTTACAACTTCATGGGTTCTTTCAACCATGTCTTCAACTGCATCTACCATGACATCAAATTTAGCCATGTTTTCATCAACTGTGTTTGTTACGATGTCCTTAGTTTGTGACACCATTTCGCCAACATCATTGATCATGATATTGACAGTATTCATACTTTCATTGACTTTGCCTGTAATATCTCTGACGTTGCTAGCTAAGGGTTTTATATCTTCTTCAGCTATAACGCCAATTTTTGTGATCACGTCATTTGCCTTTGGTCTCAACTCATCTACTGCTTCTTTAACCTGTTGTATAACAGGCATAATTTGCGTTCGGACGGTTCTGATGGTATTCCGCAGTTCCAATAATAATACGACAATATAAATTATAAGGAATACAACAGACAGCGTTACTACTGCCATCAAGACTATCTTGATGATCTCCATAGAAGCGCCTCCAATCAATTAAAATGTTATCGTGGAAATCGCTGTTAGGTAATTTAAAGTTTTTCAGCTATAACCTTTAAGGTTTCAGCGACAGCTTCGGAAACTTTGGATGTATCTTTTCCGCCAGCTTGTGCCATATCGGGTCGCCCACCTCCGCTCCCACCAGCGATCTCTGCGACCCTTTTTATTATATCGCCAGCTTTTAGTCCCTTATTTTTGATTAAGTCATCTGTGACTCCTGCAACGAAAGCCGCTTTTCCGTCGGTAACTGAACCAAGCACTATGACACCTGATCCGATCCTGACTTTAAGATCATCAATCATTGTTCTTAACGAATCTCTATCTAAATTTTCAACGGTTGTTGCAAGCACTTTTATTCCTTTTATGTCAACAACTTTGCTTAATAGATCGCTAACTTGTGATGAAGCACTCTTTTGTTTTAATCTCGTGAGTTCTTTTTCAAGCTCCTTGTTTTGCTGAATAAGTGCTTCTACTCTTTCTGCAATTTCTGTTGGTCGGACGCGAAGCAGGTCAACAACTTTCATAAGTTGATCTTGCATCTCCCGCTCATACAAATATGCAGATTCCCCCGTGAGCGCTTCTATCCTTCTTATGCCTGCGGAGATACTTCCTTCGCTGACAATCTTAAAGGAACCGATTTCCCCAGTCATTTTGATATGCGTGCCTCCGCACAATTCCATGCTGTAACTGTCCAATTGAACGACCCTTACAATATCGCCATATTTTTCGCCAAATAAAGCGGTCGCACCTTTGTCTTTTGCCTCTTGGATCGGCATTTCTGATATTACAACAGGCGTATTTTCTCTTATACGTTGATTAACGATCCGCTCAACCTCTTTTAGTTTATCAGAAGGCACTGCTTCATAATGGCTGAAATCAAATCTTAGCCTGTCAGGAGCGACAAGCGATCCAGATTGGGCTACATGGCTTCCGAGAACTTGTCTCAATGCACTTTGTAGAATATGCGTTGCTGTATGATTTACCGCGATCTTCTGTCGTCTTTCTACATCAATCTCTGCTTTGAGGAAATCACCCGGAGAAACACTTCCAGTTATGACCTTACACTTATGAGCGATTATATCTGGTATAGGATGAATTGAATCGGTGACCAGAATTTTAGCATCATCTTTAATTAGCCATCCCGTATCGCCGACTTGTCCACCAACTTCTCCATAAAACGGGGTTTTATCCAAAATTATTTCAACCTCATCGCCTTCTTTGGCAGATGAAAGAAGTTCACCATCTTTTACTATAGCTATTACTTGAGATTCTGTTGATGTGCTTGAATAACCTTCAAATTTGGTAATACCATATTCTTTCAGTATATCGCCATATACGCCAGATTGAAAAATTCCGCCAGCAGACTGCCATGACGCCCTTCCTCGCTCTCTTTGTTCTTCCATAGCGGACTCAAATTCCGATTCGTTGACAGAAAATCCCTTCTCTTCTGCGACAATTTTTGTCAGATCAAGCGGAAATCCATAGGTATCATAAAGTTCAAAAGCGTCTATACCAGAGATAACAGAAGTTCCCTCTCTACGTAGGTTAGACATTATAGAATCAAGACGTTCTAAACCTTGATCAAGAGTTCTTTGGAAACGTTCTTCCTCAGAAAGTATAACTTTTTTGATAAGTTCCTTTTTTTGTGAGATTTCAGGATACACATTGCCCATTATTTGGACGACTTTGTCCACACCTTTATATATGAAAGGCTTTTTCATGCCGATCTTGCTTCCATATCTGACGCCTCGCCTAAGAATTCTTCTGAGGACATATCCTCTGCCCTCGTTAGATGGCATTACACCATCTCCAATAGCGAATGTCAGGCATCTGACGTGATCTGCAAGCACTCTTAAAGCATAATTTATCTCTATTGCCTCGCCGTAATTGGTATTGGTCAATTCAGCCATATAATCCACTATGGGTCTGACCAAATCCATATCAAAGACTGTTTCTGTCTTTTGGACGATCATGCCGAGACGTTCAAGACACATACCCGTATCTATATTTTTAGTCGGCAATTGATGAAGTTCGCCGTTATCATCACGAGTGTATGTTTGGAATACGAGATTCCAGAATTCAAAAAACCTGTCACAGTCACAACCCGGCTGACAATCATCTTTTCCGCATCCTTTATCTTCGCCAAGATCAATGAAAATTTCAGAGCAAGGACCACAAGGACCAGGGATAACTACTGGTGGCCAAAAGTTGTCCTTCATTCCAAGTCTAACTATTCTGTCTGCCCTAAATCCTACGTCCTTTGTCCAAATATCAAATGCTTCGTCATCATCAAGATATATAGATACCCAAAGCCTGTCCGCAGGGATATTTACCTTTTCCGTTATAAACTCCCAAGCCCACAATATCGCCTCTTTTTTGAAATAATCCCCAAAAGAGAAATTTCCAAGCATCTCAAAGAATGTAAAATGTCTGTTCGTTTTTCCGACTTCCTCTAGGTCATTTTGTTTTCCACTGGCTCTAAGGCATTTTTGAGATGTAGCTGCTCGCCTATAAGTCAACGGTATGCTACCTTCAAAATGCGGTTTGAACTGCACCATGCCCGCAGTAGTGAAAAGCAATGTTGGATCATTAGGCACAAGAGAATCGCTTGGGATTATCGCATGTCCTTTTTCTCTAAAAAATTCAAGGAATGCGGTTCGCAACTCGTGACCGGTCATAAAATAAAAATCCTCCTAATTGAAATTAACGATATTATAAATCTCTGGATTAACTCTCCTTCATAACCTCTTCCAAAACGCTCTTTATCACATCATAGCTAAAACCATGTCTGCCTAAAAAAGCATAAAGTTTTCTTTTTACAGAATTTTTATCATCATCTTTATATGACTTTATCTTTTTCCTTGCCAAATCTAATGCTAAATCATATTGAACTGACTCACTAAAATTTTCGTTAAGAACGGTCTCTATCACGTCTTCCTCAATGCCTTTATTAGCTAATTCATGTTTGATGACCATTCTCCCTTTGGGGTTATTACTAATCCTTGATCGCACCCATTCCTCTGCAAAGGTTTTATCATTTACGTATCCATAATTTTCCATTTTTGAGATAACATCTTCTATTATATCGTCTGTGTAGCCTTGTCTTTTAAGTTTATCTTGAATTTCCTTTGCTGAATACATGCGTCTTGACAGGAGCATATAAACATAATTTTTCGCCTTTAATAGTTCATCATCGTAAATTAAATCTTTTAGCTGTTCTTCGTCAACCTGTATTCCTTTTTTTAACTGATATTTGACCGCTACTTCCTCCGAAACACCACAGAAAAAGTTTCCATCTAAGAATATTGAAAGCCTTGACGGATATTTTTTCTGGACTTGCAAATCAGTTATCTGACGTTTCATAATAATCTTCCTGACTTTGTGATAATATATAGATATTGCTAAAAAGTCAAGAGGGATTTTTGATAAGATAAGGAAATTAGCTGTAAATGTAGCCTTTTTATTAACTATAATCTATTAGAATATTAAGAGATTTTGAAGGAAAATATTATTGATACTTTTATAATTCTCTAAAAGACAAACAGTTGCCAATTAATATAAAAATGGTGGAGGTGGCGAGTATCGAACTCGCGTCCGAAGATATATCAACAGAGGCTACTACATGCTTTTCCTGTGATTTGTGCTATCGCCCCTTGCAACTCCCGCAGGCAGGATTTGCAAAGCACTATCTCGGATATTGCTTCGCCTTTCGTCCTCCGAGCCAAGACGATCAGCTAGCCTGTTAAGCGTCGCCCGCCATATCCCACAGGCATGAATATGGAAGACGTAGCTGGTAAAATTACGCAGCTAGAGCCAATTCAGTATTGGCATTTAATTTTTTTCCATCAGTTTAACGAGGCCGATGGAACCTCGGCATGCAACCCCTGCATCAACTATCCCCGTCGAAACCAATTCACCCCCACTAATTTGGATATGAAACCTTAAACATTATCTCGTATTAAATATCTAACATCCATTTAATATCTAACATTTAATATCTAAAATCTATTCCCTTTTCTTTGATATAGACGCCATTTCTCGCCTTAGGTCTTCCTTTTTCAAATCTTCTCTTTTATCGTAGAGATGCTTTCCTTTGGCGATCGCTAAAGAAACTTTTGCTATTCCCTTCTCGTTAAAATACATCCCCAAAGGGATTAAAGTAAACCCACTTTGTTGAGTTCTTCCCCATAGTCTTCTTATCTCTTTTTTGTGCAGAAGCAATTTTCTTTTACGTTTTGGATTATATCCCTTATTTTCTGCATGGCTATATGGGCTTATATGAGCATCATAAAGATATACCTGACCGTCCTCAATTTTAGCATAGCTATCTTGGAGACTAACATTTCCTTGACGGAGTGATTTAACCTCCATGCCTTCTAATGCTATGCCTGCTTCATAAGTAGCGATGATATGGTATTCGTGTTTTGCCCTTCTATTTTCTACAATTTTCTTGACTTCTGCCATCGGTTTTATATCACAGGATTTTATGTGTTATAAACAGCAATATATTTGTCCTTCCAATATAATTATACCACAAACATAGCAAAAAGACAAGAATTACCTGCAATTTGGCACAATTTGGTATCTGTCTTAAATTGTCGGGCAATAAAAAAACCATCTGTTTATAATATCCTCGTTAAACTTGAAAGTATTAACATCAGATTAGCAGATGGTTATCACAAAGATTAAGATTAAATCACAAATCAAGCCTATTATTAATTATTCAGTTGTTTTTAACGTTGCCCAACATGTAGCAAGTTTATCTCTTGGATCAACTGCTTCCCCTGCTAATCCTTTGGACAACATAACTTGATTAATTTCCTTTTCGCTTAAAGCTCTTTTATAAATAGCAGCCTCATCAATTATGCCGTTGAAATATCCATCAGAAGCACCGCCTATTGTCGTAGCCATTCCCGCGCTTGAAATCGCCCCTGGGAAAGCTATTTCTTTATCTTTTTTGCCGTCAAGATATAAAAATAGCTTAGTTTTAGCGACAACACCTGCTATATGATGCCATTCATCTTTTGGAGGAGAGACACCAAATCCGTTATCTCCGACCCAACCGGGGCAAACGATGAACTCTAACTGAGCACCTGCATTTCTATTATCCCATCTCAACGCCCATGCGTTTACATCTCTTTGTGCAACGATAGAGCCACAGCATATTCCTCCGCTGTCACCTTTGACCGTAACCCAAACGCACACGGTCATCTCTTCTTTTCCATTAAAAGCTAAATCGTCCGTTCCCGGTATATCAATCTTATCGCTTTGTCCATTGAACAATAATGCTTCTCCATATTTACCTGCAACAGATTTCGCCCCTTTCAGAGTTCCATCATTTTTGCCGATAACATCTTTGACTTTATCTCCGCTAATCGTGCTTTTATCAAGCGGCCAATAAGCAACTAATCCATCTTTGACCATCTGTGCTGATACCATATTTGAAATTATGAATATCATCACACATACAATAAAAGAATAACTTAATTTTATCTTCATTGCTTAATCCTCCTTTTATTCAACAATAAAGAATATACAAAAAGCTACCCTTACTTGCACTATATACGAAGGAACAATATAAGCTATTTTTTCAAATCCCCCCATGTTGTTGTCAATTTACCTTTGTGATCAACAGAAGTCGTGCCAGTTGGAACGCCATCTCCTTCAGCTGAAACAAAAAGGAAATGTATTGGAAAACCACTCCTGCTTACGCCAAGCCCAATTCGTCCCTTATCATAAGAGGCATCAGTCACAGAGACGAGTAATTTATTGTCAAGATAAGCGTCAATATTGTTTCCATTTAACTTGATGGTTACAGTATATACCTTATCTGCGTCAACTGGACTTGCGGTATATTTTAAGTGAGAATATGCACCTTTCGTTATTTTACCTATGGTCAAATAGCCATCGCGTTGAAGCCGTGTAGCATAGCCGTTGTCGTTATCTACCATACGATATAATAGCAAAGCGTCATTAGCTCCAGTAGATTTCGCATCATGCTTTACTTTCATTGTGACTGTTCCATCTTTAATCACCCAGCTTGATTCAAAAATGGAACGAAAAGCGTTCGTATCCTTTGCTACTTCCTGACCAGCCAATTCCGTCTGATCATACATTCCGTTTGCAATAACCCATTTGCCCGATATGACCTTCCAACCCTTGGCGCTATTGTTTTCACCAATTAGCTTTGAATCAGAAAAATCATATTCAAAAGCATAAGCAGAGACTACAAGAACAAGGCATAACAAAGTTAGAAAAATTGATTTTGTCTTCATTAAAAACCTCCTTAGCATAAAGCCTGCTAATTTGAACTTTTACAAACGAACCCCACGGACAAATTTTACTAACCCCTATAATTCAAGGCTTTTTAGCAGGAAATGAAAGATATTTCAGAGGTAAATTATTATTTCTGCAAAAGTATAGGGTTACAGTAAGTAGTATTATTTATTTCCTGATAAAACTTTTCTCTTTATTATCGCTATTCCAACGGATGCTTTCTATTTTTCATTGGGAATTGAACTCTTTGACCTGTAAGTTGTGACTCATAGGCTCCCAATATCATTTCTAATGCACAAACCGCATCATAGGCACTAGAGATCGGCTTCCTATCGTTTTCTATTGCGTCAATGAGATCAATTATCGCTAACTGGTTTCCACCGAATAGGGGAGTATCGTCAATTTTAAGAGGCTCCCATTTTTGAGACATATCATAAGGGGCATAGACAGGATATGGATAGATCGCCATGTTATTAGCGGCACCGCCTCTTATTGAGATTATGCCTTTGCTTCCGACAATATCCATACCATATCGTTTATCGCTTCCGACCTGATCTTTTCTTGAGTCAAAAAATCCTGCAACTCCGCTTTTGAATGAGAAATAGCTATTTATACAGTCACCAGCGACTAATCCTACGGGTTCAGTGCCTTCTCTTGCATCAGCCTTTGTTATATCACGACCTTGAACAGTAACATGGGCAAACATCCAATCAACATCACCAGCGAAAAACCTCATCATATTGAAAAGATGTGTGCCAAGAACGATCATATCTTCGCCCCCACCTCTACTGTCCTGTTTACCGTGACCGTATATAGCTTGCACAGTTCCAATACGCCCTTCATCTAACATACGTTTTACCGCTTGTATGCCGGGAAGATAAACGCCTTGATGGGCAACAGCGACTTTCAATCCTGCTTTGTCAGCATATTGGACGATTTTATCACCATCTTCAAGGCTTTTAGTCATAGGTTTTTCACAATAGACATGACAGCCATGCTCTAAACATGCAAGCACCATGTCAAGATGCTGATCAACCCATCTTGGACAAACACTGACAATGTCTAACTTCTCCTTATCAAGCATTTCTCTATAATCTGAATATGCGACTTTTGCTTGTGTCTCCTGCTTAGCTTTTTCTCGTCCTATTTCATCATGGTCAGCAACTGCGATAAACTCTACGTTTTTAAGCCCCTTATATGCGGTATGAAGTCCATGCCCATAATTGCCTTTGCCTGTTGCCCCGATGGCGCCAGCCCTATAAATCTTATTAGACATGATGCACACCTTCTTTGATTATGAGGATTGGTTTGATGCCTTATAAGCAGATACAATTTTTGCACTTATATCTGGCGGAACTTCCTCGTAATGAGAGAATTCCATAGTAAATGAGCCTCTGTCACTTGTTATTGATCTGAGATCAACGGAGTATCTATACATTTCTGCAAGTGGGACAAGAGCCCTTATGACTTGTCTTCCGTTGCTCGGTGTAACACCAGCAATTCTCCCTCTTCTGCCATTTAAGTCGCTCATAATTTCGCCCATATATTCATCGGGTATAGTCACCTCAACATTCATAATAGGCTCCATAATGAACGGATTAGCAGCCTCCATAGCTTTCTTGAATGCCATAGAAGCGGCGATCTTAAATGCCATTTCTGACGAGTCAACTTCATGATATGACCCATCATAAAGCGTTACCCTAATGTCAACGACTGGAGAACCAGAGAGAACTCCTTCTTGTATTGCTTCAAGAAGACCTTTTTCTACTGCGGGAATATATTGTCTTGGCACAACTCCGCCAACTATTGCGTCAACGAACTCAAATCCCTTTCCACGCTCCAATGGTTCCAGTTTCAGCCACACATCGCCGTATTGCCCACGTCCACCAGTCTGTTTCTTATATTTTCCCTGTTGTTGACTGGTTGATCTTATAGTTTCTCTGTATGGGATCTTTGGTTGCGCAAGGTTTGCACCGACATTAAATCGCTTTTGAATTTTTGAAAGGATAACGTTAATATGTAATTCACCCATTCCTGATATAATAGTTTCTTTTGTCTCTACTTCTCTTTTGACTACAAATGTCGGATCTTCTTCGGACATCCTCGTTAATATTGTGCTGAGCTTTTCATCATCGCCTTGTGTTTTAGGTGTTACTGCCATAGATATTATCGGCTTTGGAAAATCTATCGGCTTTAAGATGAGTTTATTACTTGGATCGCATAATGTGTCGTTTGTGCCAGTTTCGCTTAGTTTCATAACTGATCCGAAATCGCCTGCGGTTACTTTATCAGTATCAATAAATTTTTTACCGTGAACCAAAGAGACTTTGCCAATACGTTCTTCGCGACCTTTTGTTGAATTGAAAACATAAGAGTCTGATTTTAGTGTCCCTGAGTATACCCTAAAGAAATTGACTTTACCAGCATAAGGGTCTGTTATTGTCTTGAATACAAACGCTGCAAGTGTCCCATTTGGATCGGCGTTAAGTTCAATTTCTTCGTCACTGTCGGCTTTTTTGGCGATGATCGGTTGTAGATCAACTGGCGATGGCAGGTATGGGATCATATCAAGTAATAATTGCGGTCCTGAGTTGCCAGTTGCAGAACCGAAGAAGACAGGCACAAAACGGTTTTCTGTGATGCCTTTTTTCAAACCAGTTGTTATTTCCTCATCTGATAACTCCTGTCCATCAAGATATTTTTCAAGAAGTTCATCATCGGTTTCTGCTACTACGTCAACTAATCGCTCTCTGAACGAATCAATTTGATCTTGCATATCTGCGGGAATGCTTATTTCCTGAAGTTTTTTCCCGCCATCACCTTTCGCATAAGCCTTCATCTTTACAAGGTCAACTAATCCAGAAAAAGACGTTCCGATCCCTATCGGCAGATTTAGGGGAACTATTTTACTGCCAAGTGATTCTAATGATGAGAGAGTGTCCTCAAACTTGGCATTTTCTCTTTCAACCTTGTTTACGAATATAATTCTTGGTCTATTATAATCATCTGCCCTAAACCATGCTTTTTCTGTTCCAGCTTCAACCCCCATAGAGGCATCCACGACAAATATAACAACATCAACTACTCGTAGAGTGCTTTCCTGTTCTCCTCTAAAATCACTGTATCCTGGCGTATCAATGATGTTTATCTTGTGACCGTTATACTCACATATACATAGAGAAGAATTAATGCTGGTCTTTCGCTGGATCTCCTCGTCATCGTAATCTGATACTGTCGTTCCGTCATCAACCTTTCCCAATTTATCAATGGCGCCAGCACAAAATAATAATGCTTCTGTTAATGATGTTTTTCCGGCACGAGCATGTGAAACTATGCCTATGTTTCTAATCTTATCTGGTCCGTATTCCTTCATTTCATATTCTCCTTGACTACTGATTTAGATATAAGTTATTAGTAAATGGCATATATTAAGTAATAATTAGCAGTTAGAAAAAACTATTAGAAGATAAAAGATTATAAACTACTGGATTATTATAGCCACAAACTAACAACTACCTTCAACAGATTGAGTATACACAAATATTGCCAGAAAGTCAATCCCTAACTTGATATCAAGATTATTCTGTCTTTATTTTTTACGTTATATATGTTATATAATATTGATTTCCCTAATTTGTTGAATACGAGACAAAAATAAATTTTATGCTATGTTTATCAAATGAGTTACTTTATAAAAAAGGATAGCACAGGCAAAATGTATAAAATCTTATCTATATTATTAGTCTTTTCAATAGTTTTTTCTATATCTGTTTTCGCTGATAATAGTATTCAGCATAATGTCGGAAAAGTTCAAATGGATATATCCGATTGGGGGGCGCTTTGTAAAATAGAGGATAGCCCACAAGGCACGTTGATCTATCCAAACTTCATATACAACCGTAAAGCTTATCTTGATCCGTTCTCCGACATCTGGGTTGGCGATGCTCAGGGACATGTCGCATCTGCTTTTGATTATATAGGTGGAGATTCTCCTGTCATGGGAGAATGGATCGCAAATGCGGAATCCGGTGTAATCGCTAACATTCCCGACAGCCTAAATGCAAGTCAATCAACACACGCACAAATCATTCCGAATCGCTATGGAATTTTTCCGTATAACATAACTCTTGATCAATATACTTATGCTTGGGATTCTACAAACTATCCATCAGACGACGATTATATAATGATGAAATTAGTTCTGACCAATCGCAGTAATAAAGAATTAAAAGATATATTCATAGCAATTCAAACCAATTGGGATGTTGATTATGACGATTGGGAAGATGATCTGATGGATTGGGACTCCGATCGCCATGTCGGATTTGCCTATGATTCCAACGGATCAGACAATACCGTTGTTGGATTAGCATTGATAAGCGGGAAATTTGCTTCTCATAATATCGTTAATTTAAGTGATTGGACTTTTACAGATGTAGAAAGATCAAAATTGATGAGCAACGGTGAGATTGATAACTTAGCAAAAATAGGAAAAAGACCTTCTAATTACCTAAATGTTATTTCTTCGGGACCGTATAACATATCCCCAAACGGATCAGTGAACGTCCTTTATGCTTTTGTCGCAGGTCAAAATTTGGACGAATTCCGTTCTAATGTAGATTCCGCGATCAATAGGGCAATCATGCCATCAAAATTAGTTGCTACACCTGATAGTCAGTCTGTAACTCTATCTTGGTTAAAAAGTATCAGTCCTGATGTTATCGCGTATAAAATTTACAGGAGTAAAATTAGCGGAGACGGATATACTCTAATTGGACAAACTGAGACAAATACATATATAGATACAAGCGTTCAAAAGGGTTCGTTGAGTTATTACGTCGTCAGTGGAGTGACCATAGATGGAAGGGAAAGCAAATATTCAAACGAAGTTGCTTCTGCTCCCGGTGTCCCGCCTAAGTCGCCGTCAAACCTTATAATTAAACTTGATCAATCTGGCAAGCCTTTATTGCAGTGGTCAAAAGCAGATGATAATGAGGTTGTCGGATATAAAATATTTCGCAACTCCACAGGTTCCGCTCCATGGACAGCCATTGCAACTGTTGATAAGACAACGCAATCTTTCATTGATGTCAATACTTATGATGGCAATACCTATTATTACACAATCGCATCAATTAACGTCTATAACTGGGTTAGTGAATTTTCAAATATCGTATCAATCAAACTCAAACCGCCTTTTATAGAGTCAGCAAGTAGCTTAAAAGATGTTAAAACAGTTCCGCAACCTTGTTCATCAAAGGTAAAGTTTATAAATCTTACAGGTATGGCTACAATTAAAGTATATACTATTGATGGAAAGCTCGTTAAGACCATCCATCATACTAATAACACTGGCGAAGAAGAATGGAACTTGCTTAATGATTCTGGCGTCCCTTTGACAAGCGGAATTTATATATATCACATCTCAGCTTTTAAACCAGAAGAGACAGATAAGTTTGTCACCAGTGGAAAAATTGTCATTGTTAGATGAAAATTTGCCTATTCCTGCATTTTACAGTCAGATTTTTGATAGTAACGTCAATTTTTGGTTAATCTGATCAGCATAGATTAGGAATAAACTGTATCAGTTAAATGTTAATTATCTAATCCCCAAATGCTTAATTTAGATTTTCAGCTTGATTTTCTAACATAGGCATATTTCTTGCTAAATTTACTTTGTCAGTATTTTATGAAATATTTCAAATCTTTATAGGGGGAGGTCGAATAGCATTGATACAGTTAGTAAATCCTTATACATGCAAAGATTATAACAAAGTGTCGTTTTCTCCAGAGCAAGAAGAGGCAATCTGCGGTATTTCTGCCAAAGATTCCATTTCAAAGTTAGAATTGGTCAAAACTTGCATGGATATTGTGATCAAACTTGCTAAGTGGTATTCGACCGAAAGCGGAATACCCTTTGATCAATTGGTGCAAGCAGGCGTTTTAGCAGTTGTGAGGTCTGCGGGGAATTTCTGCAACTCTGAAGAATCTAATTTTAACGATTATATAAGCCAAGAAATTATGAAGGCAATGATAAATCTATCAAAATCTGAAAAAAATAGGGTGGATAATTATGAGAAAAACTGCTAAAATTATCATTAATGTTTTATTTATTATGTTTATGACTTATCCATTAGCATATTCTGGAACATGGACCGATGAATTTAACGGCAACTTGTTAAATCCAAGATGGACAGGCGATAGAGATAACTTTTTCGTCGCTGATGGATATTTACAAGGCAGAAATGCCCATCCTGTCTTGCTCATTCCGTTAAAATGGGTTGAGATCGGCAAAGATTGGGACGATTATACAGTTAGCTGTAAAATAAATGTCGTCATGCCTAACCTTCTTGTATGCACTAAGGGGGCATTAGTCCTTCGTAGGAATGGGAACGAGGGCTACGTCTTTGCCCTCCACACTGCAACAAAGACCGTTGAGGTTTATAGGCTATCAGATGGGGAAATTTTGCTTACAAAGAATAAAGACCTTCAGCTTGAAAAATGGTATAAAGTCAAAGCAGAGCTTAAAGCAGATGATATGTTGTTCTATGTTGATGATGAGTTGATTGGCACTGTGAAGGATAAACGATCTATGACAGGGTCTGTCGGTCTTGCTGTTCAGGATGCGCTAAGTGTTTTATTTGACGATTTTAATATTACAGGTCCAAAGATTGACGATGGTTCTGCTAATGTTAAAATTAACGATAAAATATCAACAACATGGGCAAAAATAAAATATGGGGGGACTGATGGAGACAGAATACGGCGCTGAAGATAAAAAACTCCGAGAATATGAGTCTAATAATGCTATGTTAGAATTCAATCTTACTACTGGCGGGATAATAAGAGGAAAAATCAAATGGGTTGACAAACATAGTATTGGTTTGGAAACAGACGACAATCAAAACATAATTTTATACAAACATGCAATAGCTTTTATTCAAGAGAAGGCTAATTGATGGGTTCATTTGATAAGAGCGATCTAAAAGACCCCAGTAGAATGAAGATAGGTATACTCTATCTTTTAGGAGCTGCATTCGCATGGAGTTGGCCCAATGTTATGATAAGGATATTGAAGGCAGACTTTGATATCTTCACACAGAGCTTTTATAGATACATTGGCGCCAGTGTGTTCCTCTTCATAGTTGGATTTATATTCACAAGAAGAAAGATGGTATATGCAGCTTTGAATCTGAAAGTGCTATTGATCCCATCTATAATAATGGCAATTCATCAAATATTCTACACTACTGGCGTATTTATGACTTCTGCTGTAATTTCTAGCTTGATCGGAAGGCTTAACGCACTTATTATCCCTGCACTTTCATTTGCTTTTTATATGGATGAACGGCAAGTTGTGAAAAGCAGGAGTTTTATTATCGGTGCGATAATAGCGCTAATAGGCGTTGCTGGCGTAATTCTTGGAAAAGGAAACAACGTAGAAGGCGGATTTAATATTGGCGTCGTATTTGTCATGTTAGGCACCCTTTCTTGGAGCATATATGCTGTTTACATAAAAAAAGTGATAAGATCAATTGACCCATTAGCTATTATATCTTATGTATCGCTAATATCCATTATTATCTTTTTCCCATTGGTCTTAAAATTCGGCGATATTAAAAGCATCAGCAATGTCCCACTCAAAACGAATATATTGCTATTTGGATCAGGCATTTTAGGCGTTGGTGTTGGAAATGTCTTTTACTATCATGCGGTAAAATATGTCGGCACGAGCATCTCGTCAATATTCTTTTTATTGCTTCCGTTTAGCATAGGAATATTAGGGTTCTTAATACTGAACGAGACTTTGACTATGATTCAGATCATAGCGGGCATTTTTTCAGTGGTGGGATGTTGGATGGTCACAGGACTACGTAGAAATTAGATGTTAGATAAAAACAGTGGAAATATCTAACATCTAAGTATTTATTTTATATATTCGCAAGATGCTTTTCTATTTCTGACTTCGGCTGAGCACCTACTATTTTATCAACGATTTTCCCATCTTTATATATAAGCAAAGTAGGGATACTCATAATTTCAAGTTTCATCGCAGTTTTCGGATTTTCATCAACATCTAACTTAGCAACTTTGATCTTACCTGCTAATTCATCAGCAAGTTTTTCTATCGTTGGAGCAATCATTTTGCAGGGACCGCACCAAGGCGCCCAACAATCAAGCAGGACTGGTATTGACGACTTCTCAACTTCGTCTTCAAAAGTCTCATCTGTAACAATAACTGGTTTTTTTGCTTCCATAGACAATTTCTCCTTACAATTTCCGCATATTGGGACCAATCCCTGAGCTATTTTCTGCCTTGAAACTCGGTTAATTGATCCGCATCTTGCGCATTTTATTGATATTAAATCATTACTTAACATAAACTAAAAAGCCCTTCCAAAACGATTTGATATGGGATTCATACAAACTACGCAATAAGAAACACTTAAAACGAATGAATTTATTCCATCTTTTTATGATCATTATAGGTCTAAATCTGTTAGATAATCTGCAATACGTTTTGACTGTCCATCTTTTGTCGCATCAACAGCAGCTATGACCATTGCAAAGCTTTTTATATTATCCTCAATGCGTGTAACTGATGGTTTTCCACCGTCAAGCCAATCCAGAAATTCGGCAAATAAGAAATTATGACCGCTTATATTCATAGCAGGCGCTTCATAAATCTCAGTATCTTGTCCTGCACGGTGTATCGCTATTTGTGAGCCGTAAGATATTTCAACAGTTCCTTTTTCAAATTCTGCCCGATAGTATTCGCTATGCCAACAGTTGAGTATTCCCGCAGCGGAACTATTCCCTTCATAAAATGTATGGACGCCGTTATCCATCTTCATCAAATACATTCCGCTTGAAAAGTGCTTAAAACTTGACCATTCAGGATTCCAACCGAAACCCATTAAGACTTCACAATCACCGCCTGATAAAAATCTCAGCATATCAAAGTGATGGACAGAACCTTCAAACAGTAGCCCGAATTCCATATCATGTCGCCATGCTCCCCATGAGCCGTATTTTCGGTAATCACAGGCATATCTACCAAGAATATGTTGCAATCTACCAAGGCGACCTTCTTCACGAATGCGGACTAACTCCTGTTTATTTGGTGCATAGCGATAGTTCTGAATTATCGCACATGGAAGACCTGTTCTCTGCGATGTGCGGATCATCGCCTTTGCAGAATCTAATGTATCTGCTATCGGCTTTTCGCATATCACTGGCATACCATGCTCCATTGCCGATATTGCCTGCGGACTATGGAATTGAGGGGGAGTTGCGATCCCGCAAAAGTCCGCTTTGATCTTATCCATCGCCTCGCGATAATCAGTGAACAGGCGATCATCTCCAAGACCTAACGCCTGTCCCTGCCTTTGAAGCGTATCTTTATTAACATCAACCAATCCTATTATCTTTATTCTATCGCTGAAAGATTTTGTGAACATGCTTATCCAACCGCCAGCCATTCCTCCGGCGCCAACCATCAAACAGGTCTTTATTGCCATATTGTTTTACCTCCGAGTAAAATATTGATATAATATGAAAAATAGATTATAAAAGAGAATATCAAAGAAATTTATAAAAAACAATAGGAATCTATTTCAAATTTTGGGTAAAAGGTTATTAGCCACAGAAACACATGGAAAAGTGATCAGTGATCAGTAATCAGTGATCAGTAATTGGCAGTGATTTATTCTTGCTCAGTATCTTGTGTTCAGTGTTTATTTTCCGAGTCATTCTGCGGCTAAATTATCCTCGCCTTAATTTTGAATTGCATTTTTTTGTTTTTTTTCAATAGTAAATTTGCCTAAAATTTGAATTACACTCGTATCAACCACACACTTGCTATTAATCCTCAAAGAATATATAATATTTATAGACATCATTATTTTGGTTTGATTACCTAAACATAAGAGGAAAGAGGAAAATGACGATAACAGAAAAAATTCTTGCTTATCATGCTGGCAAAAATTCAGTCGTGCCGGGTGATCTAATAATGGCAAAACTGGATTTAGTGTTAGCAAATGACATTACTGCACCGTTAGGTATTGAAGAATTTAGAAAAGCGGGTGCGAAAAAAGTTTTTGACAAAGATAAAATTGCACTTGTCGCAGACCATTTTACGCCAAATAAGGACATCAAATCCGCTGAACAGGTAAAAATGATGAGAGATTTCGCGAGAGAGCATCAAATAACGCATTTTTACGATGTAGGACAGATGGGCATAGAACATGCCTTGTTGCCTGAACTTGGGCTTGTCTTGCCCGGCGATGCAGTTTTAGGTGCAGATTCTCATACCTGCACTTATGGTGCATTAGGGGCGTTTTCAACTGGCAGTGGAAGCACTGATTTTGCTGCGGCGATGATCACCGGCGAAGCATGGTTTAAAGTCCCAGAATCTATTAAGTTCATATTTTATGGAAAGTTGAAAAAATGGGTCGGCGGTAAAGACCTTATACTCTATACAATAGGTGACATCGGAGTTGATGGGGCGTTGTATAAGGCTATGGAATTTACTGGCGAGACAATATCTAATCTTAGCATGGACGGAAGATTGACTATGTGCAATATGGCAATAGAAGCTGGGGGGAAATCAGGCATTGTTCCGCCAGATGAGATCACTTTGCAATATGTCAAACAGAGAGCTAAACGAAACTTTACGATTTATTCAAGTGATCCTGACGCGGAATATTCCGATATAAAGGAATATGACGTCAGCAAAATTGAACCACAAGTTGCATTGCCGTTTTTGCCAGAAAACGCAAAAAATATCAGTGAGATCGGCAATATAACGATTGATCAATCGGTCATAGGCTCTTGCACTAATGGTCGTATAGAGGACCTTAGGATCGCAGCTGAGATATTAAAAGGCAAAAAAGTCCATCCTTACGTCCGTTTGATAGTTATCCCTGGGACTCAAAATGTATATTTGCAGGCGGTCAGAGAGGGATTAGTTGAGATATTTATAGAGGCAGGCGGAGTAGTAAGCACGCCAACTTGTGGTCCATGTCTTGGCGGACACATGGGAATTTTAGCTAATGGTGAAAGGTGCATATCCACGACAAATAGGAACTTCCGAAAGAGAATGGGTAACGATACTAGCGAAGTTTATTTGTCTGGACCTGCTGTTGCAGCAGCATCCGCAGTTTTAGGTCGTATCGGAAGCCCAGAGGAGATTGGAAAGTGAAACTAAAAGGTAAAGCATGGAAATTCGGAGATGATGTTAATACTGATGAAATTATACCAGCAAGATATTTAAATGTGACTGATGCGAAAGAGCTTGCACTTCATTGCATGGAGGATATTGATCCAGATTTTGTAAAAAAAGTCTCGTCGGGTGATATTATGGTCGCAGGGAAGAATTTCGGCTGTGGATCATCAAGGGAACACGCACCGCTTGTCCTGAAAACCGCCGGAATTTCTTGCATAATCGCCAAGAGCTTTGCGAGAATATTCTATCGCAATGCTATAAATATGGGTTATCCGATCCTTGAATGCGAGTCCGCATCACTGAAAATTGCAGAAGGTGATTTGATAGAAGTTGATCTGTCAACAGGCATAATAACCAACCATACTAAAAATGAGACATATAAGGCAAAACCGTTCCCCGAATTTATGCAAAAAATAATATCAGCTGGTGGGTTAATGAACTATGTTATGAAAAAATATGCAGGTATGTAAATACTTACTTGACACGATCAACTGTTATGGCTTTTCTGGATTCCCACTGTAGTTTACCCCAAGCAAAAGCTGGGGCGGGAATGACAAATGCAGGGCATTATCTAAATATGAGAATACTAATTATTGACGATGAGCCAGATATTAGACAGGCATTAGCTTATGTCCTTCAAGATGAAGGATATGAGACCAATTCTGCAAGCACAGGTCTTGAAGGACTGAGCTATATCTCTGCTAAGCGGTTTGATATTGTCATCACCGATCTTATGTTGCCCGATCTTGATGGTATGACAATCATCAATAAAGCCAAGGAGATATGTCCGGAGATAATAATAGTTATGATCACTGCTTATGGCTCCGAAGAAAAAGCTGTTGAGGCGATCAGGGCAGGAGCTGATGATTACATACCAAAGCCGATTGATGGCGACGAATTGCTTATGAAATTGTCAAAAGCAGTTGAAATGCGTCGCCTAAGAGATGAAAATATCTTATTTCATCGCCGTTTGGAGAAGGAAATTGAAATAGCAAGGAAAATTCAGCAAACGCTTTTGCCTCAACAGATTCCAGAAATTAATGGCTTTGATGTTGCCATATTCAATCAACCTGCAAAATATGTCGGCGGAGATTACCACGATATTATAACCTTATCTTCTGGAAATGTCGGTATCGCTATTGGCGATGTCTCTGGCAAAGGTATGCCCGCCGCTTTACTCATGGCTAATGTTCAAGCTTCCATTAGGAGATGTTCCGAAGATCGTTATCCACCAAAAGAGATAATACAAAGGGTCAATTCCGCTCTTTGTCCAATTTGTCAACTTATAGAAGAACATAGGTTTGTAACGTTGTTTTATGCCAATCTAAATCCCCAGAATGGTGAGATGGTATTCAGCAACGCAGGACATAATTATCCTATCTTATTTAAACAAGACGGAAGTTTGTATAATTTATCAGATGGAGGCGGAATTCCTTGTGGAATATTAGACGGTTTTCATTATGATGAGGCAAAGATCAAACTTGAACCTAATGATATTATCGTTTTTTACACTGATGGCATAATTGAATCTATGAATACCGAAGAACTCATTTTTAGCGAGGAGAGGTTAATTGATATAGTATTAAGAAATCTAAATTTATCTCCCGATGAAATTATCAATTATGTATGCAAAGAATTAAACGAATTTATGGGAGATTCAATTCAATATGATGACATGACGCTTATGATCTTTAAGATGCACGACAGCTAAAATGCAGAAAAGAGGCAAATAGTGGAAAATAGCTATAAGGTTTTTATTATCCCCAGCATTCATTGGGATCGCGCTTGGGATAGTCCATTTCAACAAAACAGAATTAAGCTTGTAAAATGTATTGATAGACTAATCCAAATCTTAAATAATGACAATAGATATAAGAGTTTTAGTTTTGGTGGTCAATCTGTATCTATTGAGGATTACCTTGAAATACGTCCAGAGATGGAGAAAGAGCTAAAAAGGTTAATCCAGAAAGGAAAAATAGATGTAGGTCCATGGTATTCATTAGCAGATATTTTATTGGTCAGCCCTGAATCAATAATACGCAACCTTATGTTCGGTTTTATGGTTGGTGAGTTAGCAGGAAGAGTGACAAAGATAGGGTATATCCCTGATTCTTTGGGTTTGTTTTCACAATTGCCGCAGATCATGCGAGGATTTGGCATAGAATCTGTTGTATTTACTCGTGGATTAGACGATGAAGGCGAAATCTTAGATGATGAATTTATATGGATTTCTCCTGATGACAAAAATAGCGTGCTTGCTGTCCATCAGAAAATTGACAACTTTGACATTGACGATCTTAATGCAGAAAATTTTTGTGCCAACGTCCACAAGGAAAATATAAAAAATCAGTCAAAAATTATATTGCTTAATGCAGACAAAAATCTTAACGAACTAAAACCTGATCTAATAGAAAAAATAGAATATATAAATGAGAAGTTGGAAAACATAGATATAATGCAATGTGGACTTGAAGATTATGTTGAGCATATAAAATCGCAGAGGACGAACTTTGGCGAACACAGAGGAGAGTTAAAGGGAAGTTGTCCTTTAATGACTGGGGTTATTTCATCAAGAATTTATCTCAAACAAATGAATGAGATGGCTCAAATATTGCTTGAGAAATGGGCAGAGCCTTTTAGTTCATTGAATTGGTTAATTTCTAATAGCACTTATCCAAAAGTCTTTTTGCATTATGCGTGGAAGGAACTTTTGAAAAATCATTCTCATAATAATATTCGCGGATGCTGTATTGATGAAGTTCATCGTGAGGATATGGTCAGATACGAATGGGTCAATCAGATCGGCGAGGATATAACATACACTTCCTTAAAACAAATAGCAGAGAATATTGACTTAGATACAAACATTGGCTATCCTATTGTTGTATTTAATCCATTATGTTGGCAAAGATCAGACCCTGTTATCACTGAGATTCCTATCTCAAATATACCAGAAAATCCAGTCATAAAAGATCACAATGGCAATATTGTGCCTTCTCAAATTACGTTTGATGATGATACCGCTTTACTTGCATTTCAAGCGAAAATTCCGCCATTGGGCTATGCGACTTTTTATCTGAGTTCCTCTCCCGAAGAAAATATCAAGTCAGAATCCCATATAAAGATAGCTTCAAGAACCATGGAAAATCGCTTTTATAGGATCAGGATTAATGCTAACGGGACATTAGATATATTAGACAAGTTAGCTGGAATAGAATATAAAGAATGCAACCTTTATGAAGATAGAGATGACGCTGGAGATGCTTTTGACTACGCTCACGTGAAACATTCAAAAATTATAACGAATAAAACAGCAAAGGCAGACATCAAACTGATAGAAAATGGAGCGGTTAAAGCTACAATGGAGATCAAGTTTTCTGTAAACTTGCCCAAAGCGATTACAAAAGATGGAGAGAACAGAACATCTGCAAAAATGTCTTGCCCATTTATAGTAAAGATGACTATATATGAGAGCATTCCAAGAATTGACTTTGTTACCATATTTGAAAATAAAGTGGAAGATCACAGATTAAGGGTCGCCTTTCCAGCAGAGATAAAGACAGACACAATCAACGTAGAAGGACATTTTGAGGTTCTTAAAAGACGAAATGAGCCGATAAAACCAAATACTAAATGGACGCAAGAGTCTATTATGAATAACTATCAATCTGCTTTCTTGGATATTAGCGATAATGGAAAAGGTCTTGCGATAATTAATAAAGGGCTTCACGAATATTCCGCACATAAGAGTAAAAACGGTTGGATAATCTATTTAACTTTGCTACGTTGTGTAGGAGTATTGTCAAGAAATGGTCTTTATTTGCATAGCGATAAGGCAATTCCAGACGCACAATGTTATGGCATTCATACCTTTTCTTATTCATTAGTGGGACATAAAGGAAATTGGTTCTCCGCTGGAATTCATCGCCACGCTTACGAACATAACACTTCTATGAGAACCATTCATGGAGTATTCTCTAAAAAAAATAGTTGTCAAAAACTTCCGCCTTATATGAGTTTTATATCCGTTGAGCCATCTAATTTGATGGTCACAGCATTAAAAAAATCAGAATTAGGCGATGGTCTAATATTAAGATTTTACAATATTACGGATAAAGCAGTTGATGGCATAATCCGAGCTTTCAAACATGCTAAATCAGCAAAACTCACCAATCTAAATGAAGAAGAATTGACTGATGGTGAGCTTAAAATTGATGAAGACGGTTCAATACATCTGCAAGTTGATAAACATGAGATAAAAACAGTGAAAATATCCTTTTAAAAAGTTAGAAATGACCAAACTTTGAGTAGTTCTGATAGTATGATGAAATGGAATAGATATGCTAACATGGGCAGAGATTGATCTTAATGCGATATTGTATAATCTTCGGCAGATAAGAAATCTGGTAGAGCCAAGAGGAGCGAAAGTTTTAGCTGTTGTCAAGGACAATGCCTATGGACACGGTGCTTTGGAAGTGGCAAAGGCAATTGAAAACGAAAATATCAGAATGTTCGGCGTTGCAACTGTTGAAGAAGCCATTCAATTGCGTCAAGCGGGCGTAAAAAAACCGATTTTAATATTTTGCTGTATCCTTCCCGAGCAAGCAGAGTCAGTTGTGTATCACGATATAACACAAACTATATGTGATATGAGCATCTGTCATGCCTTGTCTATGGCAGCGAGGAAAGTCAGCAAAAATGCAAAAGTCCATATCAAAGTTGATACTGGCATGGGAAGGATCGGTGTTAGCTATGATAAAGCGATTGAATTAATAAAGCAAGTAATTAACACTCCAAATGTTGTAATAGACGGGATTTATACACATTTTTCATCAGCAGACACAGATGAGGATTATACAAATTATCAGATAGATCGCTTTAATTATGTCCTTTCATGCCTGAAAAAAGATAGCATACACATCCCTATAAAACACTCTGCAAGCAGTTCAGCGATCATAAATTATCCTTCATCTTATTATGATATGGTAAGACCCGGGATCGCTTTATATGGATACTCTCCTTTTATAACAAGTAAAATTCAGCTTGAGCCATCGCTAAGCTTTAAAACAAGAATAGTTTATATCAAAGAAGTGCCAGCAGGTTTTAGTATAAGCTATGGTCGGACTTATATAACAGAGAAGGCAACAAAGGTTGCGACAATCGCAGTAGGATATGGTCATGGTTATAATAGGAAATTGTCCAATAAAGCAGAAGTTATCATAAAAGGCAAAAGAGCTAAAATAATAGGCACTATTTGCATGGATCAATGTCTTTGTGATGTTACGGACATACCAGAAGCGGTTATAGGTGATGAAGTAATCTTAATCGGAAAACAGGGAGATCAAGTTATAACCGCGGATGAATTAGCGAGTAAAATTGGGACTATTTCTTATGAAATTCTCTGTGGGATCAATGCAAATGTCAAAAGGATATATAATTCACCTGAAAAAGAAATTGCTTGACATAAATGGTTTACTACGTTATTATATAAGTGTTGGTTTCACTACTATTTGTAGTGTTTATTATAGATCTAAACAAGAGATACCGTAAATATATCGGATCATTTTATATGTCAAATAGAGGTGTGTTTATAAGCCTTGAGGGCATTGAAGGATGCGGTAAAAGTACTCAAGCAAAGATTTTATCTGATTATATGTCAGAGCTTGGATACTGCGTTGTTCAAACACGAGAACCGGGAGGGACACCTGTTGCTGAAAAAATAAGGGAAGTGCTTCTGGATCCAAAAAACCAAGATTTGACAAGCAGAACGGAACTTCTTCTTTATCTGGCGTCTCGTTCACAGCATGTTGAGCAACTGATCATGCCTGCATTGAAAAAGGGGAAGATCGTTATCTGCGAGAGATTTAGCGATTCAACACGGGCTTATCAAGGATATGCACGTGGATTAGATATGGATATGATAGAAACGCTAATCAGGATCGCTACTGGTAACTTGGAGCCAGATTTAACAATTATCTTGGACATGGAAGTAAAGGAGGGTTTATTAAGAGCCGAGAGATTTAAAAATTATAAAGACCGACTTGAAAGTGAAAATTTGGATTTTCACAATAAGGTAAGAAGAGGTTATCTTGAAATCGCAAAAAATAATCCAAATAGAATAAAAGTTATCTCTGCAAAAGGTTCAATTGATGATATTCATCTTCGTATAAGACAATATATAGATGAATTGTTAAGTAATTACAAAGATAAACCTAATTAGCTATTAAGATTGGATAAATAATATGTTTTCTGATGTCATTGGTCACAGCAATGTAATTGAAAGACTTAAAAACATCATAAAATCGGGCAGAATTGCTAACGCTTATATATTCTCAGGACCATCTGATGTTGGTAAGAAATTTGTTGCTATAAACTTTGCTAAAGCGTTGAATTGTAAAGAATTTAAAGATGATTGCTGTGATAAATGCGTATCATGCCGAAGGATAAACGATGGAAATCATTCGGATGTGAGAATGATTCGTCCTGATGGGACAAAGCTAAAAATTGATCAGATGCGATTTCTTAAGAAACAGGAAGCATATAGGGCTATTGAAGGTGAATATAAAGTCTATATTATTGCAGATGCTGAGAAGATGACACTTGAGTCAGCAAATTCTATACTAAAAACACTTGAAGAACCTTCTAACAACACGATTTTTATTCTCTTAACAGAAGATTATAATGCTCTTCTGCCAACTATTCGGTCAAGATGTCAGTTAATCAGATTTTCATTAGTGCAGGAAAAAGTCTTGCAGGAAAGCCTGATGAAATATCCGGGTATGACAGAATCAAAGGCAAAATGGCTGACAATACGATCATTAGGGAAGCCCGGTAAGGCATTGAAAATGGCAAGCGAAAATGCGAATGATGATAAAAATGATCTGTCATTGATATTGTCAATACTGACACAAAGAGACAAATCTCATTTAATAAATGTATTCAAAAAAGCAGAAGAAATAAGCAAGTTGGATAATGTCATTGACACTGTCATTAGTTGGTATCGTGACATTATTCTGATAAAGCAAGGTTGCCCAGAAGAGCTTTTGATCCATAACGATAATAAGCAAATATTAGAACAGATAGCTAAATCTTATTCAATTATGGAATTAGAAAGATTAATTAATTTGGCTCTAAACCTCCAAAATCTTATAAAACGAAATATAAATCCGGTTCTGGCAATGGAAATAATGATGTTTAATGCTTTAAATACTCTCACCACAAGGCTTTAATCACTGCCTCGTTTTTGTGCTTAAGCAAATCGGCTAAGCATGAGAGGTGGTGTTATATAATGGAGGAGATTGATGTAGTTCGTGTTAAATGCAACGACAGTGATGTTTATACTTACGAATTATCTGATCAAGAGCTAAACGTCGGCGATCACTGCGTTGTGCAAAGTATTAATAACAGTGATGATCAGGAATTTGGCATAATCGTCGCTAAATTAAAAATCAATAAATGTCAAAATTCTAAACCAATTCTTAAGGTATTAAGAAAGGCAACTGAGGAAGATAAAAGGCATTTTGAGGAGTTAAGGAATAAGGAAAAAGAGGCTTATGTAATATGTCTTAAAAAAATTAAAGAGCATCAGTTGCCTATGAAATTGATAAAGTCCCATTATTCCTTTGACGAAACCAAGCTGACTTTTTATTTTACATCAGACAGGCGAGTTGATTTTCGCGAATTAGTGAAAGACCTTGCTTATATATTCAAACGTAGAATTGAACTAAGGCAGATAGGTCCAAAAGATGAAGCTCAAATGCTTGGCGGAATTGGAAGTTGCGGGCAAGAAATCTGTTGTAAGACATTTTTACGAAAACCTTGCAATATTCCAATGAAAACCGCCAAAGAGCAAAACATGACATTAACTCCGTCAAAAATATCTGGAATATGTGGAAGACTATTATGTTGCCTTAAATTTGAAAGTGATTGGTATCAATATATAAAAAAGAACATGCCTCAAGTAGGTAGCAAATTTGAACTTGACGGCATAAATGGAAAAGTAGAAGAAATAGACCCATTTCATGGGATTATTAAAGTAAGAGATGAAAGGACTGGGAAACTTATAGAAATAGAGTTAGACGATTTTTAATCTAATATCTCAATATGAGAGGCTGATTCAAAATCAATTATTATGACTTTGGATAAACGTTTACGCCGTTTGCTTTAATCGGAATTTGAGACAAATCCCAATTTCCTTTTGCAATTTCTCTTTTTAGATCGGCTGTCCGATAGCTTGATGCCCTGACAGCAGAACGCGGATGTGACTTCAGCCAAGCGTGTCTTTCTCTAACATAAGCGGTAATCCATGCTTTTTCATCTCCCCCAAGAACTGGTGGACTTTCTGGAAATCGCTGACGGATCAACCAAAGTATTCCGCCGCTGTGAATAAAAGAATCATAGATCACTAAACCTGATAATGCTAATGTGAACTCATTATCATCAGCCCATTTCATAGCTGGGACAAAGTATATTTTTTCAAAGAATTCATCTTGAATTTTTTGCATTATCGGGTCTTTTCTACCTGCATTCCGCAGAAGGTTTTTGAATTCCTTGTTGTCCGTCAATGGTATGCTTCCTACCATATCAGCATAGACGCCTAACTGAGAGCTATATATCCCGTTAGCTTGAACATACATCTCCACAAGTTTTCTTAGGTTTCCATATTCTGTTGTTTGAGAACGTCCATAGGTAATTTGCCTGATATTATGCGGTCCATCGCTATATATAGAGATGCATCCATAATCTCCGTCAGCAGTGCCTGTTTCAAAGGCGTTAATTACCCTTTCTATAATTGATCTTTGATCCTTTGTCAGTTCCATTTTTGACCTCCTTAATTGTTTGACGGTCAAGCAGGAGAAATACAATATGATTATCTCCTTACTATTTTGGTGGATCGCCCCAATCAGGGATTTTCAGCAACTCTCCACCCCTTAATGCTGACTCGTGAGCGACGAACCCTGGCGCACAGTATCTCACCGCTTCCCAAACGTTGATCCTTGGTAGACGTTCTCTATTTACTGAGTCAACGAATTCATGGACCAAGTAGGCATGTGACCCTGAATGTCCTCCAAGGTCTTTCGCCAATGGCTCTGGCAATGGTTCATGATCCATCGGCAGTTGGATAACCTGTGATCCGTGTTTATCTGCCCAAACTGCACCTGCAAGGTTATGCTCAAAACTACCTTCTGTGCCATAGACACATGAACGGACACACCCCGGATGACCTATTCGCCTGAACTCGCATATCCTAGCGATAGAGCCATCGCTCATCCTGAATAACGCCACTTCATTGGAGAACTCATTTTTCCAAATTGTGTCTTTGCGAAACCACTCATCATTAGGATATATAAAGCCCTGTGCTGATACCTCAGTCATATATGCCCCCGTTACGGAAATGGAAAAGCATATTGAATGAGAAGGATAATACATAGGTGCATCACCAGTTTTATCCCAGCCCCATTGGGCGCCCCAGCGACCTTTTGAGACGTCATATAATCCGTGACTCATATCGTGAAAATATTCGCCTTCTGTATAGACGATATGTCCAAACGCACCTTCTTTGGCTTTCTTTCGGCAAAAGGCGGTCTCAGGATAAAAATAGCTTGTCTCTCCGTTCATATAGATCATGCCTGTCTTTTTGACAGTTTCTATCAATTCGTCGCATTCATCAAGAGATTGTGCCGCGGGAACTGCGGTATAGACGTGTTTTCCTGCCTTCATGGCTTGGATCGCTTGCCTAGCATGTAACCACGGTTGAGTTATTATCACCAATGCGTCAATATCGCTTTTGCATATCTCGTCTAAACTTGAATATGTTTCTTCTATCTCAAATTGTTTTGCCATCTGTGCCAAGCGATCTGCCTTTAAGTCACAAAGTGCTACTCTACTGACGTCAGGGTGCTTTTTGTAATGGCTAATAAACGAAGGACCAAACATCCCTAAACCAACAATGCCGATACTTATACTCATTGTCAACTCTCCTACGTTTTTAGAGTGCAATCCAAAATATACACAAGAATAATTTAGCCACTGAATAACACGGAAAAGTGAACAGTGATCAGTAATCAGTAATCAGTGATCAGTTATCTGTATTTGGTATCCATTATCTCTTCTGTGTATTTCCGTGTGCTTCTGTGGCTAACTCTCTAAAGTGCGAATTATAATTATGTCTCTGATCGCTATTTCTTCGCCTTTGCTTGGCTCGCGACACTTTGAATTGCCTTCTGAATTGCCTCTTCATCGCCTAAATAATAATGTTTTATCGGTTTTAAATCATCATCAAGTTCATATACAAGCGGAATACCCGTTGGTATATTCAATTCAACTATATCACTATCTGATATATTGTCAAGATATTTTACCAAAGCTCTGAGACTGTTGCCATGTGCAGCGATAACTACTCTTTTGCCTGACTTGATAGTTGGTGCTATTGTTTCGTGCCAATATGGGAGAAACCTTGCGACTGTATCTTTTAAACTCTCTGTCAATGGAATATCCTTCTCGTCTAAATCTTTGTATCTTGGATCATTTCCGGGATAGCGAGGATCAGTTTTTTCAAGTGCTGGTGGTGGAATATCGTAACTTCTACGCCAAACCTTAACCTGATCTTCGCCAAATTTTTCAGACGTCTCAGCTTTGTTCAATCCCTGTAATGCCCCATAATGCCTTTCGTTCAGTCTCCATGAGTTATATATCGGTATCCACATAAGGTCCATCTTATCAAGGACTATCCATAATGTCCTAATTGCCCTTTTTAAGACCGATGTAAAAGCCACATCAAAAGTATATCCTTCTTTGATTAAAGCCTCTGCCCCTGAGATAGCCTCTTGGATACCTTTTGGGGAAAGATCAACGTCTGTCCAACCAGTGAATTTATTTTCCATATTCCATATACTTTCGCCATGCCTGATTAAAACAACCTTTTTGCAATCCATATTTTTCTCCATTGTTTCATTGATTTTTAACAAGGTTTGTCATAACTTCTACAAATTTTTTTGCAGTATATTCAATCTTAAATCGCTCTTCTACTGCTTTTTTGCCAATATTTCCTAATTCTTTTGCCCTTTCGGGATTTGATAAAAGCGACCCCATCTCTCTTGCGAGGACTTCGGGTTCATTCGGTTCATATATTATACCACCTTTTAAAATATTCATCAACTCCGTAAACGCCCCATGATTTGGCTGAACGACAGGAACTCCTGATGCGAGGGCTTCTATAACATATATTCCGAAAGCCTCTCTATGCTCTGCTGGAACTGATAAGATGGTCAGAGTGCTTAAAAATTCAATCCTTTCTTTGATATTAAGGTTAGGCAAAAATTTCACATCATCAATAACGCCAGATTGAGTTAAATATCTTTTAATTCCATCAACAAAAGGCTCATCGCCGGGTGTCATACCTCCTGCAATCATTAATTTTACATTCTTAAATCGATCATCTCTCTTCAAGATGACAAAAGCCTTAGCTAATACATCAAGACCTTTCTCCTTACATTGCCTTTCAAGATAACCTATAACAGGTGGATTATACGGCAACTCTGATTGTTTATACTTTTCGGTTTGTATCCCTGTGTAAATAACATGGATTTTCTCTGGTGGGATATTAAGCCTTTGTGACATCTGCTCTTTATAATATTCGCTGACAGATATAAAAGCGGAAACATCGCTTGCCCTTTCGCTCATTGTTGCCCAAAGTTTCGTCCTTAGAGGTTCGGGCATAGCATCAATCCATATATCCTCATCTTGAAGCAGACATAATATAGGAATACCTAACTCTTTCTTTATTTGACGAGCCATTCCTAAAAGCAATGCGTTAGACAACTGGACTAAATCTGGTTTTCCTGATTCTTTCAGCCAATTTGTTAGACGTTTTACTTCCTTTGCTTGATTGCCTTTCTCACCGAGTAGCATTGAAAGGGTCATATCGCCTAATTCGCTTGCCTGTGTCATTCCTGATCTTTTTCCCGCTAATTTGAGCAGAAAAGGTGAGTCAAGTATGCGGTCTAACCATCTCGGCGTTTTGCGGAATAGCAATGATTTTTGTTGAAGATAGACATTAATTCCGCCGAAAAATATCGGTGCGGAAGGCTCATAATTTTCAGTCTCCAATACTATTGGGAGATACAAAGGGACTACCAAAGGCTGGTGTCCATGTCTCTGAAGCTCCGTTATGATACTTGCGTCCCTAAGGCAATTTTCGCAGTAGAATGCGTTCCCTGAACCGGGGACAAGCTGCGCTATTCTCATTATAATCTCCTCCAATCCCATTTTTTACTATACTGCCCTATATTATCATTTTAAGATATTAACTGATAATATGCTATATATATTTCAATGACAGGGATTTTTTGATGAATATAATGGGGAGTGCAGGCTATAGGCGTTAAGTTAAGGGAAAAACGTTATTTTTAATATGAGATAATGTTGTTTTTAGCCCCGAAGGGGCGCCATATTTATAGAAACGATAAACGCCAAAATACAAAGCTCCAGCGGAGCGAAATATGATGGGGAAATATGCCGCTCCTGACGGAGCTAAAAGATTTTTCATTTATGTGTTTTCTATAAATATATCACCCCTTCGGGGTTGAAAGTCCTTAACTTAATGCGTATGGGAGTGCAGGCTGTTATATAACCAACCTGCAAGATTATTTTATGTGTGGTTAGTGCATAGTGAGGATTGATCGTTATTTTTGAGGGCTTTGGATGACCATTTCCCAATTATTGAGATTTTGTTATCTCTTTCACAGATTCTTATTTTAAATTTCCGCCCCCAAAAGATCATAGTGAAAAATAGACTTGTTAGATAAAATTCAATAGCAATGCGAAAAAACAAGGACTTTCTCTTGATTATAGCTACTATCAATAATGGCAAAATTGCGATTACCTCTAAAGCCAAAGAGAAGACAAAAGCGAGTGGCAGAAATATTGGGATACGAAATTTTTTCAATTGGATAGTAAGCCAAAATGATGGTAGCATATCCTTAGCCCTCAATGCTTATTCTGATCTTTGTATTTTTATCATTTATCTTTACCAGATCAAATTGCCCTAACTTTTCCATCTCATCAAAGCCCTCATCTAATAACGAGGAAAGGGCATTGATGTCAATGTCCGCATGCTTTTTTACTTCGCTCTCAACAGCAGGCAATACTTTTAAAGCCCATTTCGCCAATTTTATTGGAACAGTAACTTCAACTTTTGGCTCTTCTTGATCCCCTTCAATAATCAGAACTTTAAGGACGCGACCGTTTTCCATTGTTTTTCCCTCCGTAGATATTTTAATAATTAGGTTTGAATTATTTTTTAGCTAAATCATAACTAATTACTGCAAGGAATTTGCCGTTATGGAAGGAAATTAAGCGATAAGGTCTATTTGGGTTAGAGCATTAAAGGAATTGATTACTTTGAATTACCTACTAAATTAATACAGTCTCACAAAGTTTTAATGATGCTTAGATTCTCACGGATAAAAGATGCTACTTGATATTAGATTTAACAAATCCTTTTCTCCTGAACCTAACAACTTTAATTCAATTGTAAGAATTAGCACAGGAACAGCACTTATCTTTGTTAGTTTAGGTGCATCTTTCTCCGTCGTGATAACAACATCAGATTTTGATTTAATTGCCATTTTTTCTATGTTTTCAATATCTTTTTGTGAATAATTGTGATGATCGGGAAAAGAGATAACTTCTATTTGTGACGGACTTAGAAAATTTAACGTTTTGATAAAAGATTTTGGATTGGCAATTCCTGATACTGCGAGAATTTTACTTCCCTTAACCTCCTCAAAGCTCACAAATTGTGATTTTTTCATCTCAATTAGTGATACTGGCTCATACACACTCTCAAATATCGGCAATTCATCAACAGTTTTTTTTAGTATTTCATAGATATTATTGAGATTATCACACTGATCAACCCTTGTTAATACTATGGCGGAAGCGTTTTTGATTGCTGACAAAGGCTCACGAAGATAACCTCTCGGCAAGAGATAATTTAATTCATTCACTTTGGTAGAGTCCATAGTGATCAAGTCAACATCACGTTTTAATCTCAGATATTGAAAACCATCATCTAATATTAAAACTTGCGTTTCCCAAAGATTTATAGCCATAAGCCCACTTTTATATCTGTCTTTGCCGATAATCACAGGGACACCAACCAGTTTTTGTCCAATCATATATGGCTCATCACCAGCCTCATTTGGACTTAAAAGCATATTTTCTCCATCAGAGACAACAGAAATCCCTTTTGCTTTGCTTTTGTATCCTCTTGATGCGATTGCAATTTTTAGTCCGGTATGTTTTTTTAATAACTTGGCAATAGCTATGGTTAAAGGGGTTTTTCCGCTTCCACCAACGACAACATTTCCAACGCTTATAACTTTACATGGTAACTGATTGGACTTGAGAAGTCCCCTTGAATACATCTGTCTGCGAATTTTGGTTGACGCAGTAGTGAGATAACTTAGGGGAAGTAATTCCGCTTTGAGAATTGAGGGAATTAAACCTTTCCGTTCGCCAGATATTATGCTATCCAAATATTGAATGACTTTACTCAATTTCTCTTCATAAAAATATAGGGCAAAACATTACGTTTCACCCTAAATTGTATAAAAGTTAGGACAATTTCAAATCTACTCTGCCTTTATTTTGCCCCAAGCAATTGATAATTTTTGTTGACTTTCTACTGCAAGTGAAATCCCTGCCATATCTCTTTTTATCTCGTCAGCAGTTAACGCACGTTTATACATAGCAAACTCATCAATTGAGCCAGTAAATCTATTGCCTACTTGTAGAGGAGTTGCAGTATCGGGAACTTCCTTAGCAGGCGATTTTGCTGAGCTTTTTTCCTCTCCATCAATAAAAACTTTAAGCGTTGTGCCATCAAATGTCCCAGCTAAATGATACCATTTCTTTAATGAGTAAGAACCCGCTGGAGCGATAGCTCTTGAAGAAGTATCGTTTATGCCAAAATAAATTTGTTGGTCGCTCCACGGTTGCATAAGATAGCTCATTCCGGGCCAATTTTGACCTTTCTGAACGATACCAGTAGCTTGATGTTCAGGTTGATACACCCATAATTCAAGCGTTAAAGCCTTCATTTTATCAAGTCTATCGTCATCTTCTACCTGAACTTCAGTCCCATTAACTATGTCAAGTCCTTTGCCCTTTTTGCCATCAACCCATTTATAATCTTTGCCGACTATTTTCCCGACAAAGCCATTAGGAGATAAATCTTTAACGGTATCTCCCTTACCTTCATCCATAGGCAGATACATAATTAAATCAGGATCAGGAGCAGAATATGATAGAAAACCAATAGCAGAGAACATAAAGATCATCGCCATTAAACAAGCAAATCTCATTTTATTTTCTCCTTATATCATCGCCTCTTTACCTGTTTCTGCTGATTTGTATATTGCATCAAGCATCTTCATCACTTGCAAGCCATCGGTAGCAGGTCCGAGAGGCTCTGTTCCATCAAGTATATTACGGACAAATTCTCTGATTCTATCTTTGCTTGGTTCAATAGGTGGTGCTTGGATAGCTGGTTCTTTATAGATAGCAAAATCAGGATAAAGCGAAGCACCAGCTTCTGTTCCAAAGAGATAGCAATAATGGAATGGAGGTCCGTTTAGCGCCCAGCTTACTTCAACAAAAATGGATTTTCCATCTTTGAACTTTATAAGACCAACCGCAATATCTTCAATATCAACAGGTCCGTCACCATAGCCTACGCCCCAAGTTCCCATACCTTTACCACTGGAACTGAGCTTTGAAGACGTAAAACCGCATGCAGAAACAGGCTCAGGACGTCCCATAAGCCACCAAGTCACATCTAACATGTGTGATGCAAGATCAAGCAATGGACCTCCGCCTGATCTTTCCTTTACATGAAACCATCCTCTTGGAATAGCATTACTTCTTAACATTGCGGTTTTTGCATAGTAAATGTCACCAAGAGTGCCTGACTCTATCAGTTTTTTAAGTGTAAGAGTCCTTCCCTCATATCGGAAGTTTAAGGACATCGCAAGAGTTTTTCCTGTCCTTTTTGCTGTATCAACCATTTTCTGTGCCTGCTCTGCATTAGCAGCTAATGGTTTTTCACACAAAACATGTTTCCCCGCTTCAAGGGCAGCAATTGACATAGGGGCATGCATAGTATTAGGCAAACAGATGCTAACCGCGTCAAGCTCTTTAAGGCTTATCATCTCGTTAAAATCAGTAAAAACATGAGGAATACCATATTTATCAGCAGCTTCTTGCGCCCTTTCTTTACTGACATCGCAGACCGCAATTAGCTCTGCATCTTCCGTATTTTTATAGCCTTCCATATGTGCCCTGCCAGCAAATCCTGCTCCTGCTACACCAACCATAAGTTTTGATTTATTGCTCATATTAGCCTCCAAAAATTACAAGATGTTAATAAGTGTCCAATAAGTTTATCATTTTGGATTTTAACATTTAATCAATTATATAGTCAACAACAAAATTCTGAGGTTCAGAGATAAATTAGATTATTCAATTAAATTATGTAAAACCCCATATTTATCCCCTTGGGTTGACAAGGGTAAGTAACTACAAACCCTTGATATTATTAAGTTTTATTTAATAAGAGAAAAGAAAAAAAGAAAAGAGAACCCCAAGGGGACTCACTATTATCTTGCCACATTCTTATCCTTTTGAAAATATAGTTGGGGAATTTCTAAATTTGGATATTTGGATTTGACATTTGGGATAGTCTTTTGTATAATGAATTTTGTATAATGAAATTGATGACTTATGCCAATCTCGGCAGACTTTATTGTCCATTAAGGGGCTGGACTTGTTTTGGACTGTCTGAGCTTGCTGAGGATGTTTATGCCCTTTTTTTGTGAAATACAAAAGGTTTCGGCATAAGTCATCATAAGTCCTTCGCTTAATTAGACGATGGAGGTTTAAAAAGGTTGAGTTTAAATTTAAAACTGATTTCTACTTACAGGCAAGAAAATTCATCAACATCGGATAATCAAGATGATATTGATAAGGCTGACTTCCCAGAGGAATTGCCATCAAGTTTTGAAGTTAGAGATTTGGATTGTGTAAATATCTATTTACAACAAATTGGCAAAATCCCACTCTTGCATCCAGATGAAGAAGTTCAACTTTTTCAATTACTCAAATGTGCATCAAAATCCACTCATAATATTGATAAAGAACAACTCCATAATGCCAGAATAAGAATTCTTGAGGGCAATCTTCGTCTGGTGGTAAAAATTGCCTTAAAATACCGAAATCTTGGATTATCCTTTCTTGATCTTATTCAAGAAGGTAACATTGGGTTGATGAAAGCGGTGGAAAAATTTGAGCCTGAAAAAGGTTTCAGATTTACCACTTATGCGACATGGTGGATACAACAAAGCATGATACGTGCTTTGACTAATTATGGTAGAACTATTCGTCTTCCTGTCCATATAATAGAACGAATTAACAAACTAAACAAGGCAATAAAAGATTATGAAAAGAAGCACAAAATTGCTCCAAGCATGGAGGAAATAGCAAAGGAAACATCAATGTCTATAGAGAAAGTTTATCAAACATTTGAGCTTTCTCAAAGTTTAATTTCGTTAGATATGCCTGTCAGAAATGATGACGAGCGAGACCATGTTATTGATATTGTGAAAAATAAAAGCACCGTTTCGCCAGAAGATGAATTTTTAAATCAAGCGATAAGAGAAGAGATTGACGAGGCTTTGAAAACTCTTAAACCAAGAGAGGCGGAGATAATTAGGCTTAGATTCGGATTAAACGATGGCACAATTCATACTCTTGATCAGTTAGGTAGAATATTCGGCATTACACGGGAGAGGGTTCGTCAAATAGAGAAAAGAGCCATTATGAAGCTTCGCCACCCAAAACGATGTGCAAAATTAAGAGAATTTGCTGAATAAAGATTGGGTGGATTACCAAAAAGGAGGTGAGCTTTGGGATAATCAAGTAAAAATAGTTAGGAGATTACAAATATTTTTCAATTTCACAAAATTTTTAAATGGAGGAAGGTCAAAAAATGAAAAAAACATTGTTTATCATTGTTTTTGCTTTGTTTTCAATTGCTTGGGTATTTTTATATGCGGATCAGGTTATCTATGTAGAATCATCCAGTTTTGACAAATCACTGAGCCAATTTGGCGTTGAGGTCAAAGGCAACAAATGGGTAGAAACTGTGGAAAAAGGGGCAATTAATGGCACTGCATTAGGCGGTCCGGGTGATAATAACCATTCCGCTGATGGTGGAGAGCCTTATATCGTTATAAAACTGCCTGTGAAAGTCAAAGCTGGTGAATCTACTGCGGATAAAAAGGTATGGGCTGCTTGGGCTAGACTCTATGAACCACAGGCGATAATTGACGCTACCAATTATAATTCATTCTTTTTAAGGACAAGTGCTGATGCCAAAAATTGGACACCTGCTACTCGTGGGGATACAAGTCTAAGATGGAACGACCCAGGGGCAATGTTTCCTGACAGTATAAACGGAGTTGATATACTATTTACAGATGTTGGGAAAGCTATGCCTTGGTTCTGGGAAAAGCATTCAGCCAATGGTCAAAGCACAATTGATCCTGTTTTAGCTGTTGGTGATAATTACATAGAGATCGGAATTAGAGAATCCGACCCTGTTAATTATCCGAGAATAGATGTAATTTGCCTCAGAAACGACGGCAAGCAACCATCTGATAAAGAAGTTCCGCAATATCTATCGCCTGTCAGCCCAGGTGGAAAACTAACTTGGACATGGGGAAGAGTAAAATCTCTCCGTTAATTTATCAATAATGAGTGATCAGTAATGATTGTTCAGTAACGAGTGAAAAGCGTTTGATCTTCAATCCTTTAACTCGTTACTGACTAATTACCGATGAAATGAAAAGATTTAGCAATGCCAAAATTAATCATTGATGGAATATCTTGTGACTTTCAGCAAGGGGAGACAATCCTTGATGTCGCTCAAAAAGCTAATATTGACATACCTTCCCTTTGTTTTATGAAAAAATACCCACCATCAACATCCTGCATGGTTTGCATTGTAAAGGCTCGTGATCGCATTGTTCCCTCATGTGCAACGAAGGCTGAAGATGGCATGGTCGTTGAAAGCGAAACATCAGAAATACATGAGGCAAGACGAACCGCTTTGGAATTATTGCTCAGCGATCACGTCGGCGACTGCATTTCACCCTGTAATAATATCTGTCCTGCGGAGATGAATATACCTCTGATGATACGTCAGATCATAAGCAACGATCTTCGGGGAGCCATTGCCACAGTTAAAAGAGATATACCAATCCCTGCTATTCTTGGACGGATCTGCCCTGCTCCTTGTGAAAAAGGATGTAGGCGAGGCGATTATGATGATCCCGTCTCAATCTGTTTGCTAAAACGATATGTAGCTGATGTTGATCTATTATCTGAGTCCCAATATCTGCCAAATTGCTTAACGTCTAATAGCAAAAAGGTAGCCATAATCGGTGGAGGTCCTGCAGGGCTATCATCAGCTTATTTTTTGATGAAAAAAGGTTACAATTGCACGATATTTGACGATCACGAGAAACTCGGCGGAGCGTTACGTTATAAAGTTCCAGATGATCGTCTTCCTAAATATGTTGTTGATATGGAGATTGAAACTATCATAAAACTTGGTTTAGAATTTAAACCGAATACAAAAATAGACATTGAGACGCAAGTTGAGTCTTTACTTTCAAAATTTGACGCTGTCGTTATCGCCACAGGACAAACAGATGATTCATTTATTAAAGGTTTAGCTATTGACAGGCAAAGTATGCAGTCCAAAATTAAGGGATTGTTCGTAGCTGGAAACGCGGTTGGAAGAAAAGCTAACATGGCTGTTAGGTCTGTTGCCGATGGAAAAGTTGTCGCTAATTCAATAGATCAATATCTATCAGATTTACCTGTGATAGGTATTCGCAAGGCTTTTACAACAAGGATAGGGAAATTGTCTGATAGCGAAATGAAAATCTTCGCGAAAAATGCCAGTCAAGATCAAAGATATGAACCGTCTGGGATTGGTGGAAAAACTGTTCGTCTATGTCCAGAAGATAATCTCGGTTTCTCTGATGACGAGGCGGTTCTTGAATCGCTTAGATGCTTACATTGTGATTGCCGAAAGGCTGACAGTTGCAAATTAAGAATATATTCTGACATTTACAACGCAAATCCAAACAGATATAGAGGCGAAAGAAGACAATTTGAGCAACAAAATCAGCATGATATTGTCATATATGAGTCTGGGAAATGTATATCCTGTGGACTTTGCATAAAGATAGCTTCATCGGCAAAAGAGCCATTAGGGCTCACATTTATAGGACGGGGATTCAACGTAAGGGTCGGAGTGCCTTTTAATCAGACAATTGAGAAAGGGCTTCAAAAAGTCGCAAGAGAATGCGTAGAAGCTTGTCCCACTGGTGCAATGGTATTCAAAGAGCAAGATTAAATTCATTTCTATGTGAAATCATATCCCTTCCATTAATTTTTCCCTTAAAAACCCGTATTCTTTCATAAATAAAAAACTTCAGATTTTTGAAATATTCATAGTTGCTTTTTTGTTTATTATAATATATTTTAGTTTCTTAAAATCCCCCTTTTTCAAATGGGGAAGCTAAAAAGTCATAAAGGGGGGTCCTAAAAGTCTCCCTTTTCCAAAGGGAGATTTAGAGGGATTTTATAGACAATTTATTTTATAGATAATTTAACTGAATAATAAACTGTCCAAACTTCAATTCATCAAAATCATTGACAGAATAAAGATTGTAGAGTAAAATTTATTATCATCAATGATGTCCTTAATTTTGTTCTAAAAGGAGATTTCTTATAGTTTTTAGCTAATAATGTTATTGTATTTGTATTCGGTTAAGATTTATAGATTCGTATTTTTTCAATAACGTTATTTTAACTATAAACATATTTAGACAGAATTAAGGATAGCTATGTTAAATATAATCATTTCATCAATAATACAAATTTGCCTTAGATATATAACCTACCTTAAGACCACTCTAAATTATTGTAAAATTCAAGTTTAAGAGACATTT
>Ga0078972_1002873_pt1 | contig 54461 bp, 52 predicted proteins | sample YelNatPaOPGAMG01_FD_67568 | JGI IMG/M metagenome (GOLD analysis project Ga0078972, IMG submission 67568) | Hot spring thermophilic microbial communities from Obsidian Pool, Yellowstone National Park, USA - OP-RAMG-01 (SPADES assembly) (version 2) | ecosystem: Environmental > Aquatic > Thermal... | reverse complement strand
TCAATGTACCTTTTTACCGTTTCCTCCGAGATATGGCCTACCGTGCCAACGTAATACGAAGGGTTCCAGAGGTGCCCGCCCCAAAGCTGGCTCTTTAATTCGGGGTGCTCCTTGAAGAGGAGTCTCGCGGACACTCCCTTTAGCGCTTTCATCATGCTGGCGATCAATCGATTAGGTGTAGCCATGATAAACAAATGTGCACATGGTCCGGCATTACTTCCATCTGGTCGATCCGGAACCCATTTTCCTGAGCTATCTGGACCAATAACGCCTTGACATCATTTGCCAGTTGACCAGTTAAAATCCGTTTCCGATACTTGACGCACCAGACAATATGGTAACCTATTTGGAACACACTGTTACGATGTGACAAAGTTCCACGGTGCAATCCCCCTGCCCTGTGGCTGTCCATATTATAACATACACGCCATCGCCTGGCAAGGGTAATTTTTCGTATCCCGTCGTATTTTTCCATAGCCGTACCAGGGGGAGAGCGGCAGGCCCCCGGTCCGCGCCTTACTCCTGACTGAAGTCAGAAGAATGCGGCGCGGCCATCTTCAAAACCGGCGAAACGCCAAAATGGTCATTTTTCCTCAAGGGACCAAAGACGCTCGACAAAATGTCTTGCCCGAATTGCGAAATCGCGAATTTCTGATATGTCATACATTGAATGATAAAAATTTACATGTAAAGCATTTAACGCTTTGAACTCGTCCTTAAAATATGGATCTTCTGTTGCCTTGCTAAGATCAGTACAAAACTCTACAAACTGCCTATGTGTTCCAAGATTTCTTCCTTTTGTTGCGGCAAAAGCCAGGATTTCTTGGGCAATAAACCCCCAATAGAGCTCGGAAGCCTTTTGTATTTCCCCGGATTCGATTACTTTATTAGCATTGTTCCAATAATGTTGAGCAGTTGTTTTGTAGTTTTCCGTGCTTTGAAGTGGGTCCATAGCACTAATTCTCCTTATTCGTGCTAAAGGATATAACTTCTCCTTGAGGATTTATTGCTATAGTTACAATCTCGGATCTAAAGAGTGATTTATACACCAGTATCCAACCTCCATTGGGCTGAGGCTTTGCCTCCTTTAATTCCGTAAAGGTAATAGGATAGCTAGCACCTATTAATATTTCTCTTCCCTTGTTTATTGCATCCTCAAGCTTCATTAATATACCATAACCACTTTAGACAAAGCAAGGATACCGGCAAGGGTCCATCCGTCCACCCAGGCCCCGTATAGACCCCCGGCCCGGCGGGGGCCGGGAAAACGAGGGGAGGTGCGGCGGAGGCAAACGAACATACCGGACGACTTCGCCCAACGGGTCCTGGAGATGGCGACCAGGCGGGGCGTGTCAGCGAACGCGGTGCCGGCCGGGCTGATCCGGCGAGGCGGGAGGGGCCGGAGCGGACGGCGGAGGAAGCCGCCGGAAGCGCCACGCGTGTCGCCCCTTGACGACCGTTTGCCGCGCGGGATATACTTGACCAAATTTAGCCGGGGAAAAATCGTCCGCCGGCCACGGATCCGGTGGACCGCCGGATAGGGAAGATTCGTGGACCAGCGCGGTGCTCGGTCAAAATACCGGCTGGCTCCCAAAATAGGGACGGGAGCCGTCGTGGTTTTTTCCGGGAGGCGTCGTTTGCTTTGTCAGACCAGTTGACTCGCGTGCGCGACCTGATCCTTTGGGAAACGGGGGCTCCCTCCACCCTGGTGGTCGCCTCCGACAATCTGGGGGGCATCGGTTCCCTGCCGCGGGACCGGTACTTCTGCCCGGCGGAAGACGTGGGCTATTTCACGGCCCGGGTGGTGTTGTTCGAGTTGCTGGCGGCCGGGGCTGCCCCGCGCCTGATGCTGTTCAACCTGGCCAACGCCGGGGAGTACGGCCGGCTGATCCTGCTGGGGGTGCGCGAGGCCCTGCAGGAGGCCGGGATGCCGGGGGATTTTCCGGTCAACGGCAGCTCGGAGAAAAACGTGACCACGGACATGACCGCCCTGGGCCTGACCCTGATCGGTACACGGGGCGGAAATTTCCGGCCGGGTAGGGCCCGCGCCGGCGACCGCCTTTGGCTGGTGGGGCGGCCCAAGAGCGCCCCGCACGACCGGGTGGTGCGGGGCGATGCCGAGATGTGCGGCTTTGACCACCTGCATTTCCTGTCCCGGCAACCCGGGGTGCATGATATGGTGCCGGTGGGGTCCGGGGGCGGCCGTCCCGAGATCGACGCCGTGGCCCGTTCCGGTGGCTTGCAGGTGGTAACCGAGTCCGGCTTTGACGATCTGCTGACCCGTTCGGGAGGACCGGCCACCGCCCTGGTGGCGGCGGTGGCCCCGGAGGCCGCGTCCGTGCTGGCGGGTTTGGGGGCCTCGGTTCCCGTCTGGCGGGTGGGTGCCCTGCGGTAGGACGGGATAACCGGCAAGGGGCGCCTGGTCGCCGATCTCAAATTGCAAAACCATAACCGGATATCTTTGGCGGCGTCAAGGCCGCATAATTTTTGCCGTAAGGGGTGATGTGCTTGGCCCAGGAGACCGGGGCGCCGGACGGAGAATTGGATCCTGAAGTATGCTGGCAGGCGGTTGTCGATTGCGACGAGCGGTTCGACGGGGCGTTTGTTTACGCCGTCCGTTCCACCGGCGTTTACTGCCGGCCTTCCTGTCCCTCCAAACGTCCTCGCCGGGAGATGGTCAGTTTCTTCGGGTCGCCGGAGGCCGCCGAACGAGGGGGATACCGTCCCTGCCTGCGCTGCCTGCCCCGGGTACCGGACCGGCAGGCACCGTTGGCGAAAACGGTGCGCGAGGTGTGCGGCATCATCGCTGAATCCGGTGGTTCCCCTGCCCTATCGTCCCTTGGCGCGCAGATGCATATGGATCCCCAATATCTGCAAAAGGTGTTCAAAAGGCTGGTCGGTATCACGCCGCGCCAGTATGCCGAAGCATGCCGCACCAGGCGCCTGAAAGCGGCCTTGTCCGAGGGAAGGGACGTCACCACCGCGCTCTACGAAGCGGGCTACGGTTCGGCGAGCCGCCTCTACGAACAATCCCCCGTACGGCTCGGCATGACGCCCGGCGCCTACCGGCGCGGGGGGGAGGGGGCCAAAATATCGTACACGGTGACCGACAGCCCGCTGGGGCGTCTGCTGGTCGCCGCCACCGCCAAAGGCGTTTGCGCGGTCGGTCTGGGGGATTCGGACGCCCAATTGACGGAAAACCTCCGGAAAGAGTATCCGGCGGCGGAAATAGAGCGGGACGACGTTTTGCTACGCGGGAGCGTGGAAAGCGTCCTGGCCTGCCTGTCCGGCTGGCAGCCCCACCCCGATCTGCCCTTGGACCTACGCACCACCGCCTTTGAAGGGCGGGTTTACGAAGAACTGTGCAAGATCCCTTACGGTCATACCAGGTCCTATAAAGACATCGCCGTAGCGATGGGCCGTCCCGGGGCGGCCAGGGCCGTGGGCCGGGCCTGCGCCGCCAATCCTGCGGCGCTGGTGATTCCGTGTCACCGGGTGGTCCGTGGCGACGGTGATCCGGGGGGCTACCGGTGGGGCCCGGAACGAAAAGAGAAGTTGCTGGCCATGGAGAAGGAAAGGAGTGGGTCGGAGGACGAGGGAAGGAGCGGGCCGTGAAACGGGAGCGGTATCTCAACCAGTGGAATTCCACTCCTCCGGATGCAGAAACCTGGCGATCAAAAGCCCCAGTTCCATTTCCAGACGGTCCCGCCACCGCGTAAGGTCCCGGCCGGTTATGGCGGCGATCCGTTCCAGACGGTAGCGCAGGGTGTGCCGGTGGACGAACAGCTTTTTCGCCGTTTCCTGGTGGTTCAGGCCGCATTCCAGGTAGGCCTGCAAGGTGGCCGCCAGTTCGCCGTGCCGCCTGTGGTCGTACCGGAACAGCGGGGCCACGGTGGCCTCGTAGAACCTGGCCGCGGCCGCCCGGTTTTCCGTCAGTTCCAGGAGAAGGTTGTAAAGGCCCAGATCCTCCAGGCCGGCTATGGCGGCCGGCTTTCCGAGCAGACGGATGATCCGGAGCGCCTGCCCCGCTTCCCGGTAACTCCCGGCGATTTCGCCCAGACCCGGACGGATGCCGCCGACGCCTATGGAAACGGTGATCCTGGGAAGAACCCGGTGAATCCGGTCCTGGATCCGTCCGGCCAGCGCCTTGGGCGCGGTGCGGCCCGCGGGTACGACAACCACGACGGAGTCGCCCTCGTTCTTGAGTACCGGGGTCCGGTCCACGGCCTCCCGCACCGCCTGGTGCAGGCTTTCCTTCAAACGCTGGATCTCCGGTTCGCCGTGCCGGGCGGCATAGGATGGAAAACCGTCGACGGCGACAATCAGCACCAGGTGGGGAGCGTCGGCCTGCAAACCCAGGTAGGCGGCCCGTTTGGCCAGTGCTTCCGGCGGGCCGGTGTTCCCGCCCAGCAGGTCGTCGAGAAAGTCGCCCCGCATCCTGGCCTCGGTGGCGGCGACCGCTTTCTCCCGCGTCAGGAGCAAGGCCAGCACCGTGGCCGTGTGGCCGCAGGCGATCAGGTCCAGTTCGTTGCAAGGCGTGCGGCTTTCCACCGCGATGTAGCCGTGCGTCCCGGGGCCGGCCGGCACCGGGGTGACCGAAAGCGGCGGCCGGGGACCTTCCCCGGGCAGAAAGAGCGGTTTCGGCCCCGCCGGATGTTCCGTCCTCACGGCCGCCATCGTCCGCGCCCAGTCCAACGACGACAGGAGGTCGTGCTCCCATCCGGCGGCGGCCAGCAGGCGTCCGTCCGGATCCAGGACGGCCACGCCGCGGTTCACCAGGTCCGACAGCACTTGCGCCAGTTGGTCGACCCCGGCGTCGCCCAGGATCAGGCCGGTCAGACGGCGGTATATTTTCTCCGAGTAGGCGAGCAATTCAAACTGGCGGTTCACCAACCGCTGCAGAACGGCCTTGGTGATGGAGGCGAAGGAAGCCTCGCGGGGCAACTCCACCACCGGGAAGGCCAGTTCGTCCGCCCGGCGCCGCATGATCCCGGGGATGCCGGCGAGGTAGTAGCCGGTCTGGATGGCCAGGCCGGCCAGCGCGCGGCCATGCAGTTCATCCACCAGGGTGGACTGCAAACCGGGGTTGTCGGCGATGCCGAAGGCGGTGGTGATCAGGAATTCGCCTTCCTGCAGGTTGGTGATGTCGTCGAGAATTTCGATGATGTTCACCCACTTTACCTTCCGCTGGAGGCCCGAGCGGCCCCCCGCCACCGAGGCCCGCTGGAAGACGTCCAGGGCGAGCACTTCCTCCAACGTCACCGGCCACACCTCCTCCGCTTTGTTGTCCACCCCGCCGTTTGTCCATGGCCAGAATTTCGCCCAACGGGTCCCGGTTCCCTGCGCGTGGTTTATACACTTTGTATGAAAAAACGGCTTAACCTTGGCATGTTCCGGCCATGGTTCCCCTCCCCGGGGGGGTGGTAATCTGGATCCGATATCCGGAACTTGCGGGGAGAGGGAAATGGGCCTGTTGGACCTGTTGGGGACGCGCCGTGCGGCGGGTTGGGGTGTGGTGGCCGTTGCCGGTATGGCCAAAAACACCGGCAAGACCGTCACCATCAACCGCTTGATCGATGAGGCCGCGGACGCCGGCCTGGTCGTGGGCCTGACGTCGGTGGGCCGGGACGGCGAAGAGAGGGATGTCCTGACCCGCTGCCCCAAACCGCGTATCCGCGTGCGGCCGGGGACGGTGGTGGCCACGGCCGCGGGGACCCTGGCCGCGGCGGAGGCGGGCTGGGAGGAACCCACCGGCACCGGCGTCCGGACGCCGCTGGGCAACGTGGTGCTCCTGCGGGTGCGGGAGGCCGGGATCATGGAGGTGGCCGGGCCTTCCACCGTCGCGGACCTGGTGGCGGTGACGCGGGAAATGCGGCGGTGGGGAGCGGACCCGGTCCTGGTGGACGGAGCCTTCGGGCGCCTGGCGACAGCCGGCCCGCGCCTGTCCGACGGGGTGATTCTGGCCACCGGGGCCGCCTACGGCGCGGACCGGGAACAGGTGGTGACGGCCACGGCGGCCCGGGTGGCCCAACTGAGCCTGGACGCACCGCCGGAGACCTGGCGCCGCGCGGCCGAACCGGTCATCGCCGCCCGCCGCGTCGGCTTCTACGACCCCCAAAGCGGCGGGACGTCCCTGGTGGGGCGGGCCACGGGTCTGGGTCTGGCCCGGACGATAGCCGGTGCGGCGGAACCCGGCAAGGTGCTCGTCCTCGGGGGGGCGGTGGTCGACAGCCTGCTGGAGGCCCTGATGGAACACCAGGCCGATTTGTCCGGCCTGCCGCTCGTGGTGGCGCACGGCGCCTGCATCCTGGTGGAACCACGGACCTGGCACCGCTTTGCCCGGGCCGGGGGAAGGCTTTACGTGCTGGAGCGGGCCCGGGTGCTGGCCGTAACCGTCAATCCGGCTTCGCCCGATGGACCCTCCTTCCCCGCCGAAGAGTTTTTACACCGGGTTTGGGAGGGGGTCCGGCCGTGTCCGGTTTTCGACCTGGTGGCCCACCGGAGCCTGGGAGGGGTGGTTTAGTTTGGAGAACAAGCTGGATCTGGATCCGGAGTTGGTCGGGGAGGCCCGGCGCCTGGCCGCAGGAATCGCCGCCCGGGTGCAGGAGTATGTCCGTCCCCGCACCACCGTCGCGGTGGAACGGGCGGTCCTGCGCCTGATGGGTGTCGGCGGCGTCGACGAGGCCGGCGTGCCGCTCCCCAACCGCCTGGTCGATCAATTGCGCCGCGCGGGGTCTCTGGCCCGTGGGGCGGCCTTGCCCCTGGCGGCGGCGGTCTACCGGCACGGTCTGCCCCCCGGGGAAGCGGCCCGGGAAGCGGGGCGGGGGCGGATCCGTCTGGACGCGCCGGCGGACGAAGGCGCGGTGCGGGAAACCGCCGCACGACTGGCCAGGGACGGCCTGGCGCGCATCGACCGGGCCCGCCGGGAACGGGAACGGCTCCTGGCGCGCCTGGGCCAGTCCCCACCCCCCTTGCTTTACGCCATCGTGGCCACCGGGAACATTTACGAGGACTTGGTCCAGGCCCGGGCGGCCGCCGGCCAGGGGGCCGACATCATCGCCGTCATCCGCAGCACCGGCCAGAGCCTTCTGGATTACGTGCCCTTTGGTCCGACCACCGAGGGCTTCGGCGGCACCTACGCCACCCGGGCCAACTTCCGCCTGATGCGGGAGGCCCTGGACGAAGAGGGGGAACGACTGGGCCGTTACATCATGCTCACCAACTACGCTTCGGGGCTGTGCATGCCCGAAATCGCCGCCCTGGGAGCGCAGGAACGCCTGGACGTGATGCTCAACGACGCCATGTACGGGATCATCTTCCGCGACATCAACATGCGGCGGACTTTCGTGGACCAGCATTTTTCCCGTGTCGTCAGCGCATACGGGGGACTGGTGATCAATACCGGCGAAGACAACTACCTCACCACCGCCGACGCGGTGGAGGCGGCCCACACCGTCCTGGCCTCCCAGTTCGTCAACGAGCAACTGGCTCTGGCGGCCGGACTGGTGCCGGAACAGATCGGACTGGGCCACGCCTTCGAAATGGACCCCGGGCGCGAGGACGGCTTCCTGTGGGAACTGGCCCAGGCCCGGATGGTGCGGGAAATATTTCCCGCTTCGCCCGTCAAGTACATGCCGCCGACCAAATTCATGACCGGCAACATCTTTCAGGGTCACGTGCAGGACGCCCTGTTCAACGTGGCCTCGGTGATGAGCGGCCAGACCATTCACCTCCTGGGGATGCCCACCGAGGCCATCCATACCCCGCTTCTGGCCGACCGTTACCTGGCCATCACTTGCGCCCGCTACATTTTCCGCAACCTGCGGCATCTGGGCGAGGAAATCTCCTTCCGGCCGGGCGGCCGCATTCAAGAGCGGGCCCGCGGGGTGCTGCGGGACGCGGTGGACCTTCTCCGGCGGATCGACCGGGTCGGGCTCATGGAAGCCCTCCACCGGGGAATGTTCGCCGGCGTTTCGCGTTCACCGGAAGGCGGCCGGGGACGGGACGGGGTGCTGGAAAAGGGCGAGGGCTACTGGAATCCCTTCCTGGAGCCCATGCGCAAGGGGGCGGATGTCCATGCGGCCGGTTAAGCCATACGGAGATACCCTGAACGACGGCGTCGTCCAACTGTCGTTCACCCTGCCGGTCGCCGCGGGGCCCCAAGCCCGGGAAGCGGCCGGGATGCTGGCGGGCGCCATGGGCCTGGAGGACGTGCACGTGGCGGCCATGGAGCGACTGGGGCCGGGATTTTCCTTCTTCGTCGTCTACGGCAAGTGCCGCCACGCCGTGGACATGGACGCCGTCGCCGTGGTCCGGCCGTCGGTCCGCCCGATGACCCGGGAGGAGACCGACGAGTTCATCCGTACGCGGCTGGGGCGCCCGGTGCGGGTGGTGGGGGCGTGCATCGAAAGCGACGCCCATACGGTGGGTATCGACGCCATCATGAACATGAAGGGTTTCCACGGCCACAAGGGCCTGGAGAGCTACCGGGGGATGGCCACCGTCAACCTCGGGGCCCAGGTGTCCTGTGAACAGGTGGCGGCCACCGCCCGTGATTTCGGCGCCGATGCCCTCCTGATCTCCCAGGTGGTCACCCAGAAGGATGTCCACGTCCGCAACCTGACCCGGCTGGCCGACCTGCTCGAGGCGGAGGGACTGCGGGAACGGCTGGTTCTGGTGGTGGGCGGACCGCGCATCACCCACCAGTTGGCCAAGGAATTGGGGTACGATGCCGGCTTCGGACCCGGAACCGTCGCCGGACAGGTGGCCGCCTACCTGGTCCAGGAGTTGGCCCGGCGCTGGGAGGAACAAACGGCCAAAAAGCAAACAGGCGGGGAGGAAACGTGCGATGGAGCAGGCCATGATCAGGGTCCGGATGAGTGAACACGACGCCCACTACGGCGGCGGCCTGGTGGACGGCGCCCGGATGCTGAACCTTTTCGGCGACGTGGCCACCGAGTTGTTGATCCGCCACGACGGCGACGAGGGACTTTTCGTCGCCTACGACCGGGTGGAGTTCCTGGCCCCGGTGCACGCGGGAGACTTCATCGAGGCGGTGGGGCGGATCGTGTCCGTGGGCCGTACTTCCCGCCGCATGGAGTTCGAGGCGCGGAAAGTGATCGCCTCATCCGGCGCGGCCGGCCGGCCTTCGGCGGCGGACGTGCTGCCCGAGCCGGTGGTGGTGACCAGGGCCGCCGGTACCTGCGTCGTACCCAAGGACCGGCAGCGGCTGCCCAAAACGTAACGCAGAAAGAAACGACGGGGGGAAGCAACGTTGCGCACCGGCTGTCCCTACGGCACCCACCGGGTGCTGGAGCCCCCGGGGACGCTACCCCAGGGAGCGTGGAAACTGGACAACACGAGCGAATTATACGATAACGAGATTCTGGTGGACGTCGACCTGCTCAACGTCGACGCGGCCAGTTTCACCCAGATGCGCGGGGAGGCCGGCGACGATCCGGCCCGCATCGCGGCCATCGTGGAAGACATCGTGCGCCGCCGGGGCAAACTGCACAACCCGGTCACCGGCTCCGGCGGCATGTTCACGGGCCGGGTGGCCGCCGTCGGACGGGCTCTCCGGGACCGGCCGCTCCGGGAAGGGGAGCGGGTCGCCAGCCTGGTATCCCTCTCCCTCACCCCTTTGCGCCTTTTCCGGATCGAAAGGATCGATCCGGCCCGGGACCGGCTGGCGGTCAAGGGGCGGGCCGTTCTCTTCGAAACCGGTGTCTACACCGTCCTTCCCGACGATCTGAGCGAGGGCGTGGCCCTGGCGGTGCTGGACGTGGCCGGTGCCCCGGCCCAGACGGCGCGGCTGGTAGCGCCCGGCGACACCGTCGTGGTCGTCGGCGGCGGCGGCAAGTCCGGCCTTCTGTGCCTCTACGAGGCCCAAAAACGCTCCGGCGTCACCGGCCGGGTGATCGGGATCGGCTCCGGAGAGGGCAGTTGCGAGCGTATGCGGCGCACCGGTCTGGCCGACACGGTGCTCCGGGTGGACGCCGCCGATCCGTTGGCCATGCTGGCCGCGGTCCGGGAAGCGACCTACGGCCGCCTGGCCGACCTGACCATCAACTGCGTCAGCCGGCCCGGCACGGAGATGGGATCCATTCTGGCCACCCGGGAAGGCGGCACGGTCTACTTTTTCAGCATGGCCACCAGTTTCACCGCCGCGGCGCTGGGCGCGGAAGGGGTGGGCAAGGATGTCCGTCTCCTCATCGGCAACGGCTACGCCCGGGGGCACGCGGCCATGGCCCTGCAGGTGTTGCGCGAGTCGCCGGCGCTAAAGGCCCTGTTCGAAGAAAGGTATGGATGAAAGGGGGTTCCCTCTTGGCGAAACTGATTGTCACGGTGGCCCCGGTGGGGGCGGAGGTGACGCGGCGGGACACGCCGTACCTGCCCCTTGCTCCCGGGGAGATCGCCCGGGAAGCCCGCCGCTCGTGGCAAGCGGGGGCGTCCGTCCTCCACCTGCACGTGCGCGATGCCGAGGGCCGGCCCACCCAGGACCGGGCCGTCTTCGCCGAGGTGATCGAGTTGGTCGGGAAGGAAACCGACCTGATCGTCCAGGTGTCGACCGGCGGCGCCATCGGCATGACGGTGGCCGAAAGGCTGCAGTCCGTGGACGCCCACCCCGCCGTGGAAATGGCCACACTGACCTGCGGCACGGTGAATTTCGGCGCCGGGGTGTTCCTGAACGCCCCGCAGGACATGGAAGAGATCGCCCGGGCCGTGGCGGCCCGGGGCATCAAACCGGAGATCGAATGTTTCGAGCCGGGCATGATCAACAACGCCGCCGCTCTGGTCAAAAAAGGCCTGCTGAGACCCCCTCTGCATTATGATTTCGTGCTCGGCGTGCCCGGCGGCATGACGGGCCATCCCAGGGACCTGCTTTTCTTGAGCGAAAGCCTGCCGCCGGGTTCGACCTGGTCCGTGGCCGGCATCGGCCGCTACGAACTTCCCCTGGCCGTTTTGGCCATTTTACTGGGCGGCCACGTGCGGGTGGGTTTCGAGGACAACATCTATTACGCCCGGGGCCGCCTGGCCGAAAGCAACGCCGACCTGGTGGCCAGGGTCGTCCGCCTGGCGCGCGAACTGGGCCGGGAAACGGCCACCCCCGCCGAGGCCCGGGGAATCCTGGGGCTGGCGTCCCGGACCGGGGCCCATGGGCAGGAGTCGGGACGGAGTTGGGCCAATCAATACCGGCAGGAATCCGCGAGCAACTGTCGCAGGTGATCCAGGCCGGTGGGAAGAATCTCTACGGGCACCCGGGTGTAGTCGAAAAATTCGAGTATTTGTGCTTCGTCTATGCGGGCTAGCCCGGTGTCCAGCAGCAGAATACGGTCATAACGGCCGAAATTTTGCCGTGCGTCGATGTTATCCCAGTGCAAACCATCGACGAATATGTTTCGCCAGTTTTCCAGCCAGCCGCCGGTCAGGTAAAAGGTCCGGGACCGGGCGTCCAACTCGGCCATCCGCGGCCCGAGCAGCATCTCGATGCAGTTCCTGGCCCTCACCAGCCGTCCGCCGTAGGCCGCCGTCATGCCGGCCATGTCCGGATGACAATCCGTGCCGATCACCAAAACAGGGTTGTCTCCGGCGCTGTTTTTCAGAGCCCCTGTAAGGGCGGCGGACAACCGGTCGAAATCGACGTGCAGGGCGGCATCCAGGTACTCCATTTCCACGTTCCGCCCCTGGAGCAGGTATTCGAGTTCCGGCCGGAGGATGCCGCAGGATATCACTTTGGCGGGCAAGGGCCAACACCTCCGAGACCCTGCGCAGTGCTAGAAACAACGGTCCTTCAAAACGTAATATTTTTGCTGTTTGCTGATATGCCCCGCCGCCGTCAGATCGGTGAGTACCTGGGCCACCATCACCCGCGAGGCGCCGATGAAAGCGGCGATGTCCTGCTGGGTCAGCCGCAGCTTGATGACGGTTCCCCCGGGGCAGGGCTCGCCGTGCTCGCCGGCCAGCCGCAGCAGCAGGGTCAACACCTTTTCCCGGATGTTGCCGGCGTTCAACTCGGCCACCCGCTCCCAGGTCTCGTACAGGCGGGCCCCCAGGCTGGTGATGATCCCCAGGGCCAGGTCGGGGTTTTCCCGGACCACCTTTTCCAGGTCCAAACGGCTGATGGCGCACACCCGCGCTTCCCCGAGGGCGACGGCCGTGGCGGGTTGCGGGGTTTCCCTAAACAGCGCCGCCTCGCCCAGGACCTCTCCCTTGCCGGCCACCGCCAGTACCGTTTCCCGGCCTTCCTCGGTGACCTTGACCAGCTTGAAACTGCCGTCCTTGATCAGGAACACGGTGTTGCTGGGGTCTCCCTGGTGGAACAGGATTTCGCCCCGGTGATACTGCCTCTTGGCGGCGGCCCGCCGGCACACCGCCTCGAAGGCGGCCCGTCCCACCCCCGTGAAGGGGGGCAGTTCCTTCATGCACAGACGGCGGTTTTGCTCCACGGAAGGACCTCCCCGGGTGTAGAAAGTTAAAAGACCATCGGCACGTAGCCTTCGTCAATGTGGGCCGAAATCATGGAGCCGACATAGTCCACCTTGTATCCCATGTTCTCCAGGGCCCCGGAAAACCCCTGCCGGTCGGACAAGGCCTTGCAGGCCACGGGGGCCTGGTATTCCCCTATTTTGGCCATGGCCGCCTGCAGGTCGCCGTCTTCGGTGACCAGCTTTTCGACCGGGCCGAACAGGAACACCCTGACGTCGTCCAGCCATTTGTACTTCAGGGCATTGGCCGCATACATCATGCCGGCCAGGGCTTTGTCTTTCTCCGCCGTGGAAATGATGACCAACACGCCTTTCGCCACGTTCACCCGGCGCCGGCGGCCGCAAACGGCCGGCAGCGCCGGCCCACCTCCTCGTGAAAGTATTATCGTGCGCAGCCGCCCGGCCGCAAAGGCAGGCACCGGCGGGCCGATGCCTGCCCGCGGCGTAACTATGGAAGACCGGGACAGCCGGGCCGGTGCGGACTACAACAACGCGTCCACCTGTTCCACGGTGAACAACACTTCTTGGTCCTCCACCCTGGCCCGGCCGCTCAAACGGTAGCCCTTTTTTCCGGCCACGGCGGCGGCCTGCATGATGCCGGTTTCAGCCAGATTCCGTCCGGTGGTGACCATCTTGTAGACGCCGAAGACCACCGTGTCGTCGCCGCGGAACTCCCTGGCCTTGCCGACGACGATCAGGTGGGGTTTTCCGTCCCCCGACACGGTCACCAGCGGTATGAAGGCCGACTGGGTGACGACTTCCCTTACCTCCGGGGTAAGGATTGCGCTGCAGGAGCCACAACTCATCGTTCTCACCTCCCCGTTTCGTTTGGCTGCCATGTTACCAGCCTCCGGAGGGACGTGCCGTCAAGGATTTGACAATTCGAAAAAAATGTGGTTTTCGAGGAGAGCGGCATCTTGACACCCGGCCGGGATTTGCCTAGAATAGGGGATGGACAGGTGCCCCCGCCGGGGGAGAATAGGGAAGTCCGCGGTCCGGTATCCCGCGTGGCGGCCGGACAAGCGGCGCGGTCCCGCCACTGTAGGAGCGGAGCGCGGGGTAAGCGGCCACTGGCGTCAGCCGGGAAGGCACCCCGGGCGAGGAAGCCCAGCCAGGAGACCTGCCTGTCCCGGACCGTGCGCCGGCGTGGAAGAAGCAAGCGGTCCAGAGATGGATCGGGATGATGGTAAAGTCCCGGGCAGTTGTTGCTCGGGGCTTTTTGTCGTCCTGGGGACGGGGAAGGGGGGACCGGAACGGGCCCCGCACGCCGGCCGATCATTTCGAAGGGGGTATGAGCCTTGGAATTCAGGGACGAAGTGTGGCGGATCGAGACGGCCGGTATCGAAGCCGTACCCGCCGACAAGCGGCACGGGAAAGCCGGGGAAGTGTTCTGGATCTGGTTCGCCGCCAACATCGGGATCCTGGCCCTGGTCCTGGGGGCCCTGATGGCCAGCTACAAGCTCGATTTCTGGCAGGGACTCCTGGTTACCGTTTTGGGTGGCGCGTCTTTCCTGTTCGTGGGCTGGCTGGGTATGACCGGGCCCCGCACCGGGGTGCCGATGCTGATTCTCTCCCGGGCCTCTTTCGGGGTGCGGGGGGCCTTCCTCCCCACCCTGATCAGCTGGATCAACCTTATCGGCTGGGAAACGGTGGTCTGGATCACGGCCACCTACGCCGGAGTGGACATGTTCGCCAGCCTGGGGGCCCACCCGGGCCCGGTTCTGGATCTGGTGATCTTCGCCGTCGTCGGAGTGGTGACCTATCTCTTCGGTGTCTTCGGGCACGCCACCGTGGTCCGGGTGCAGTACGTGGCCAGCCTGGTTTTCGGGGCCCTGACCATACTTTTGACCGCCTACCTGCTGGTGAACCAGCACGTGACGGGGATCAATTTCAACCAGCCGGCCGGTTTGACCAGCGCCGTGGTGCCGGCCGCCGCCTTCGTCATCATGTTTGCCGGGGTCAGCTGGATCAACTGTTCGGCCGACTACACCCGCTACCTTCCCTCCGACACGTCCGGGGGCAAGATAGTGTGGTACACGACCGCCGGTTCCACCATACCGCTCGTCATCCTCATCATGGCCGGCTACCTTCTTTCCACCAGGATGACCGACCTGGCCACCACCAGCGATCCCCTGGCCCTGATCAGCCACGGAATTCCCGCCTTGCTGCTGGTGCCGTACTGGCTGGTCGGCATCGCCGGCCTGGTCCCGGAAAGCGTGCTGGCCATCTATTCGTCGGGGCTGAACCTCCTGGCCATGCACGTGAAGCTGCCCCGCTACAAGACGGTCTACGTCGACTTCGTCATCTCCGGCGTTCTGGGAGCGGTGGTCATCCTGAGCCAGTCGTCCTTCCTGGGCGTGATGCAGAACTTCCTGGGCATCGTGGTGGCCCTGATGGCCCCCTTTACGGCCGTGCTGGTGACCGATCTCCTCTGGCAGAAAAGGGCGCCCTACCGGGTGGGGGACCTCTACGACTTCACGGGGGGCAGCTACCATTCCGCGCCCGGCTACCGCGGGGGCTTCGGCGTACCGGCCCTGGTTTCCTACGTGCTGGGTCTGCTGTGCATTTACCTCTTCGGCTCGTTTTCCCTGTTCAACGGCCCCCTGGCCACGGCCTTTTTCCAAAACACCCAGACCGCCTTCGTGCTGGCCTTCCTGGTGACCGGCGTGGTCTACAACGTCTGGAAGGCGGTACTGTACGGGGGAAAGGAGCAAAGGCAGGGGCTGACGGACGCGGTGTGACGAAAAGACCCGGCAAGACAAGAGCCCCCCGTCTCAACCGGGGGGCTCTTGTCATAACGGGGCCTGATACAAGGGGGCATGCCGAACTGAACGTCCTTCAGACGGAGAAAGGCGGCCGGGGGGCAGGGGCTTGGAGGATCCGTCCCGTTTCAGCCCGGCCGGCTACACCCGCTTTTCACCGGTCAACAGAACATGCCCCGGCTCGTGGTGTCTGGCCCTGATATGGCGGAAGCCGGCTTCCCCGATCAGGGCGGTCCATTCCTCCACGCTCTTTCGCTCCGCGAGCGGCGGCCCCATGGGCGTCTCTTTTTTCTGCCATTCGACGATCCAGACCTCCCCCCCGTCCACAAGAACTCGCCAGGCCTCCCGCAGGAAGGCGAGGGGATCGTCCAATTCGTGCAAGACGTTGGCGATGAGCGCAACGTCGACGTGTCCGTCCGGCAGCGGTACGCCGGTGCCGGTTGCCCCACGGGTGGTGAGGATGGTGTCCAGTCGCCTCAGCACGGCCTGTTTTTGCAGTTCGGCCAGGGCCCGGGTATCGATGTCCACGGCCGCCACCATGCCTCCGGGCCCGACCATTTCGGCCGCCGGGAGGGCGAAAAAGCCGCTGCCGGAGCCGAGGTCGGCCAGCCTCCGTCCGGCCCTCAGGCCGAATTCGGTGAGGATTTGCCGGGGCGGAAGAATCTTTTCCCGTTCGGCGAAGTTGCGGGGATGCCGGCGTTCAAACATCAGAAAAACCTCCTTGACGTTCATTCAGGCAGCGGCCGCCGTTTTGACGCCCCGCAGGGTCAGGGCGAAGAGACCGGTGACCAGGGGGAGCCAGATCAGGAAATGAACCGCGAAGGGCACTCCGGCGTGTTGCGCCAGGACGCCGACGAAGCCCACGCCCAGCCCGCCGGCACCGTTGGCGAAACCGAGCATCAGTCCCGAGGCCATGGCGGCGTTACCGCTGATCAGCTTCTGGGCGGCCACGATGGTGACGGAAAAGGAGGCCAAAAGACAGGCACCGGCCAAGGCCAGGAACAGGTACCCCGAGGGGCCGCCGCTTTGCAGGGCGAGGAAGAACAAGGGGCTGGCGGCCGCGAGCGATCCGGCGATGACCACCTTTTCCCCGTAGCGGTCGAAGAGGTAGCCGCCGGCCAGGCCGCCGAGCGCCCCGGCGAACAACATGACGAAGAGGAGATGGCTCGAGGTGACCAAAGAAACACCCCGGCGTTGGAAGTACAGGGGGAGAAAGGCCACCAGGGCGGTGTAGGCCAGGGACCGCAGGGCCACCACCAGCACGATCTTGGTCAGTTCCCCCCATTGGCCGGCCAGGGCCCGGCCGAGGGGGGAAGATGGCGACCTGGCCGCGGGGCCGACCCGGGGGGCGGTAAACCACAGCAGGATGGCTACCAGTACGCCGGGCACGATGAAAACCGGGGTCCGGGCCAGGCCGTAGGCCTGGATGAAAGGAACGGCCAGCAAGGGGGTGAGGGCCCAGCCGACGTTGCCGGCGGCTACGAAGAGGGCCTGAAAGGTGCCCTTTCGGGTACCGCTGACCGCGCTGACCATGGCCGAAGCCTGGGGATGGAAGGCGGCCGTACCCAGTCCGCCCAGGCTCACGGCGAGGAGAGCCAGGGGGTAGTTCCCGATGGTACCCGCCAGGCCCAGCAGGACGGCCATCCACAGAGTGCCCACGTAGACCATCCAGCGCTGGTTCTTTTGATCGACCAGGTAGCCGGATACCGGCTGGACGATGGAAGAGGTGATGGTGAACGCGGCAACCAGAAAGGCTCCTTGGGACACCGCCAGCCCGGCCGCGGTCAGAAAGGGGAGCAGCGTCTGCAGGTAGTTCATGTACCAGTCGTTGAGCATGTGGGCGAGGGAAAGGGAGAAGATCCTCCCTTTCTGCGGTGCGTTGCCGGGCCCGGTCATGGTTTTTCCTCCGTTTCGTCGGGGTTTTGCGGACGTAGTACGGATAACTTCCCGTAAGTCTCCAGGAAGTAGGTAAAATTTCTCATGCGCATTTCAATGTCCGTTTGGCATTCCGCCAGCCTCTCCCACCCCCGGGCCTCGATCCGGTACCATTTCCTGGCCGGCCCGGTCACGTCGGTCTCCCAGTAGGAAGTCACCGCCCCTTCCTCCTCCAACTCCTGCAGGCTGCGGTAGACGACGGCACCGTCGGGGTGCAGTCCGGGCAGTTCCTTGTGCATCCTGTTCAGGAGGGCGCCCCCGTACAGGTCCTCCCGCGCCAGAAAGAGGAGGATGAAGGCCGGGACGTGACGGTAGGTCTGCCCTTTGCGGCTCCTGGCCATTCGGTCACCCCCTTCATGTTATTATCATGAAAATGTAATATGCAGTATCATTATAAATACAGTAAGGGGGGCTGTCAAGGGCCGGCCCAGGATGCCGGAAATTTTGCCACGGTGCCGATCCATGGGCATGGGGCCGGGCCTCGATGTCCCGGCCGCGAGCCGGCCCCGGCCGCCAAATGGGGAAAACGAAACGAAGGCGCCTTCCTTCGGCGGCCGGGAACGGATCTTGCAACCGGCTTTTGCGGTGCTACGTCAACACGGGTGGGTCATCTTACATATCGAAAGGGGGCCGGGCATGGTCGGCCGGTTTCCGGGCCTGTGACCAATTATTCGCAATTTTCGGTTGGGGAGGATGTTTTGTGAACAAGTTTGGCCTGCGGAAAGAACTGACGTTCATGGATTTGACGTTTGCCTGCGTCGGGGGCATAATCGGTTCCGGATGGCTTCTCGCCTCCCAGACAGCGGCTGCGGTGGCCGGCCCGGGTTCGATCGTCTCCTGGCTCATCGGCGGCGTCGCCATCATCCTGGTCGCCCTGGTGTACGCCGAACTGGGCGGCATGCTGCCGGAACCCGGGGCCACGGTGCGCTATCCCCAGTACTCGCACGGCAGCCTGGTCAGCTTCATCATCGCCTGGGCGGGATGGCTCAGCTGGGTGGCCACGCCGCCGGCGGAAGCGGAAGCGATCACCCAGTATGCCAACAACTACATCCACGGTCTCTACAATACCGATACGGGACTCCTGACGTTGGCGGGCCTCCTGGCCGCCGTCGGTCTGACCGTGGTTTTCTTTGCCCTCAACTATTACGGCGTCAAGCTCTTCGCCCGCGTCAACACCACCATTACCTGGATCAAATTTGTCATCCCGGTGATGACGGCGGTTCTTCTGATCGTCTTCGGTTTTGACAGCGGCAACTTCGCGGCGCACGGCGGCTTTCTGCCCGGCGGCTTCGCGGCGACGCTGACGGCGGTCGGCTCCTCGGGCATCATCTTTTCCCTGCAGGGTTTCCGTCAACCCGTGGAATTGGCGGGCGAGGCCCGTGACGCCGGGCGGGACCTGCCCCGGGCGATCGTCACGGGGGTGCTCGTCTGCGTGGGCATTTACGTGCTCCTGGAGATTGCCTTCGTGGGGTCCCTGTCGCCGGCCATGCTGGCCAAGGGTTGGGGTTCGCTGTCCCTGTCGGCGCCCTTCGCCCAACTGGCGGCGGCGGTCAACCTGGGCTGGCTGGCCGTGGTGCTGCAGGCGGACGGCATGATTTCCCCCGCGGGCACCGGTCTGGTGTACACCGCTTCCACCGCCCGGGGACTTTTCGCCATGGCCGAAAACGGTTACCTGCCCCCGGGTCTGCTGAAGATCCATCCGAAATGGCGGGTGCCGGTGAACGCCCTGCTGGTCAACCTGGTGGTCGGGATACTGTGTCTCCTTCCCTTTTCCTCCTGGGCGAAAATAGTGGCCTTCGTGTCGGTCACCGGTGTCGTCAGCTATCTGCTCGGTCCGGTGTCGGTCAGTGTCCTGCGCCGCACGGCACCCGGCATCAGGCGTCCGGTGCGCCTGCGGGGGCTGGGTGCCGTCTCGCCGCTGGCCTTCATCGTGGCCGGCCTGATCGTGTACTGGACCGGGTGGCCGAACACCGGCTGGGCGCTGGGGAGCATCGTGGTGGGGCTGGCCATCTACTTCCATTACTTTTCCCGGGGTAATTTCGCGGTCCGGCACCTGAAATCCGGCCTCTGGCTGGCCGTGTACCTGCCGGCGGCCATCGCCATGTCCTACCTGGGGAGCAAAACCTTCGGCGGGCGCGACGTGATTCCGGCTCCCTACGATACCCTCGTCTTCGCCTTGATCAGCGTAGGCGCGTACGTTTGGGGACTTCGTTCCGGTTACCGGACGGAGGACATCGAGGTAACCATCCGGCAAATGGAGAGCGGCGATGGTTCCGGGCCGGAGCGGGAGGTCGTGGCCTGAGAACGGTACGATACGAGCGGAGGATGGGACCATGGGTAAGAGGATAGTGCTGATCGGGGTACCGGCGGACCTGGGGGCCAACTGCCGGGGCGTCTCCCTGGGCCCCCAGGCGGCCCGGTTCGCCGGACTGATACCCGCCCTGGCCGAACTAGGCCTGGACATGGCCGACTGGGGCAACCTGGCCGTCGCCGAAAAGGATCCGCCCCTGGCCGTCATAGCCGCCCTGAACGAAACCCTGGCGGACACGGTGCACCGCGCCCTGGCGGACGAAGCCGTGCCGCTGGTGGTCGGCGGCGACCACTCCCTGTCGATCGGCTCGATCGCCGGCGCGGTCCGGGGACGCACCGGCACCGGGCTGATCTGGTTCGACGCGCACGGCGATTACAATTCGCCGGAGACGACGCCCAGCGGCAACATTCACGGCATGGCCCTGGCCGTCGCGCACGGGATCGGCGCGGAAGCGCTGGTCAATTGCGGTGGTCCGGGACCCAAGGTGCGCGAGGAGAACACGGTGCTGATCGGGGTGCGCGACCTGGACGCCATGGAGAAGGAGCGTCTGCGGCGCACGAGGATGACGGTGTTCACCATGAAGGATATCGACCAGGCGGGCATCAGGGAAGTCGTCCTGCGGGCCCTGCAGGTGGCCGGCCGGGGCGGCGGGGGCATTCACGTCAGCTTCGACCTGGACGTCCTGGATCCGGGAGAGGCCCCGGGGGTCAGTACGCCGGTGGCCGGCGGTCTCAACTTCCGGGAGGCCCATCTGGCCATGGAGATCCTGGCCGACCACGACGCCTTCCGCTCCATCGACGTGGTGGAGCTGAACCCGCTCATGGACGTGCGCAACCAGACCGCCCGGGTGATGGTCGACCTGCTGGCTTCCGCCTTCGGCAAGCGGATCATCTGAACCCTGCCCGAAATCCGGCGGCCGGAAGGGGACGGGGGCCGTGCGGCCCCGCGTCCGTCCGGCCCCCGGACCCATGGCACAGAAGGTTGCCTGGACGCGGGGTGGCGACGGGGAAAGCGGCGGATCATGCCGGACGGTCGCAGGATATACTGTGGGGAGGAATTATCGTGTCCGAAAGTGGTAAGATCATAGAAATTACGGAAAAGTATGGTGCGAGAAACTACCATCCGCTTCCCGTGGTGATCGCCAAGGCCCAGGGGGTATGGGTCGAGGATCCCGAGGGAAGGCGCTACATGGATATGCTCAGCTGCTACTCGGCCTTGAATCAGGGCCACCGGCATCCCAGGATCATTCAGGCCTTGAAGGAACAGGCGGACAGGGTCACCCTCACCTCGCGGGCCTTCCATAACGACCGTTTGGGCCGTTTTTTCGAATTGCTTTGCCAACTGACCGGCAAGAAAAAAGTCCTGCCCATGAATTCGGGCGCCGAAGCGGTGGAAACAGCCGTCAAGGCCGCACGCCGGTGGGCCTACGCGGTGAAAGGGGTTTCACCGGACGAAGCGGAAATTATCGTTTGCTCCAACAACTTCCACGGACGAACGGTGACCGCCGTTTCCATGTCTTCGGAACCCGCTTACAAGAGAGGCTTCGGTCCGTTCACCCCCGGGTTTGTCATGATTCCCTACGGAGACCTTGAGGCTTTGCGCCGGGCCGTCAACCGCAACACGGCGGCCTTTTTGGTGGAGCCGGTGCAGGGAGAGGCGGGAATCGTCATTCCTCCGCCCGGCTTTCTCCGTGCCGCTTTCGACCTGTGCCGCGCCGAAAGGGTCTTGTTGGTGGCCGACGAGATTCAGACCGGTTTCGGCCGGACGGGGAAGATGTTCGCCTGCGACTGGGAAGACGTCGTGCCCGACCTGTATGTTCTGGGCAAGGCCCTGGGCGGCGGGGTGTACCCGGTGTCGGCCGTGGTGGGCGACGAGGAGGTCCTGGGCCTTTTCGAGCCCGGTTCCCACGGCTCCACTTTCGGGGGTAATCCCCTGGCCTGCGCCGTGGCCATCGCTTCCCTGGAGGTTATCCTGGAAGAGGATCTGCCCGGACGGTCCCGGGAATTGGGCGCGTTTTTCCTGGGGGAACTGCGGAAAATCGCAAACCCCGCGATCCGGGAAGTCCGGGGCCGGGGTCTGTTCGCCGGCGTCGAACTGGCCGTCGCGGCCCGCCCGTACTGCGAGCGGCTCAAAGACGAAGGGATACTGTGCAAGGAAACGCATGAAAACGTCATCAGATTCGCCCCGCCGCTGGTCATAACCCAGGCGGAAATCGGGTGGGCACTGGAGCGTATAGCCAGGGTACTGGCCGATTGACGAGAAACCGGAGGAGAACGAAATGCGCGATTACCGGGAAATAGGCCGCTGGTCCGGCATCACGCCCGACCAGTGGCGGGATTGGCGTTGGCAAATCGACAACCGGTTGACCAGCCTGAATGACCTGAAGGAAGTGCTGGCGCTGTCCCCGGACGAGGAACAGGGCGTCCTGCAATGCCTGCAAAGCTTGCGGATGGCCGTCACGCCGTACTACTGCACCTTGATGGACCGGCGCAACCCGGCCTGTCCGGTGCGGCGCCAGGCCGTGCCCACGATCGCGGAACTGAAGCCCGCGACCCGGGATCCGGTGGATCCCCTGGCCGAGGAGGCGGACTCGCCCGTTTGGGGCCTCACCCACCGCTATCCGGACCGGGTGCTGTTCCTGGTCACCGACCAGTGCGCCATGTACTGCCGCCATTGCACGCGGCGCCGCCTGGCCGGGGAGACGGACCGGGCGATGCCCCTCCGGCGGGTCCGGCAGGGCCTCGAATATATCCGTCGCACGCCCGCCGTGCGGGACGTGCTGCTTTCCGGCGGCGATCCCCTGACCATGGGCGAGGCGCGGCTGGAACTGATCCTGAAGAGTCTGCGGGAGATTCCGCACGTGGAGATCATCCGCATCGGCACCCGTGTCCCGGTGGTCCTGCCCCAGCGGATCACGCCGGAGCTTTGCGCCATGCTCCGGAAATACCACCCGGTCTGGATCAATACCCACTTCAACCATCCCAACGAAATAACGCCGGAGGCGGCCGCAGCCTGCGCGCGGCTCGCCGACGCCGGCATTCCCCTGGGCAACCAGTCGGTCTTGCTGAAGGGGGTCAACGACTGCCCGCACATCATGAAAAAGCTGGTCCAAAAGCTTTTGACCATACGGGTACGTCCCTACTATATCTATCAGTGCGACATGGTCCGGGGCATCGAACACTTCCGCACCTCGGTGGCCAAGGGGCTGGAAATCATGGAGATGTTGCGGGGTCATACCAGCGGGCTGGCCGTTCCCACCTACGTCATCGACGCGCCGGGCGGGGGAGGCAAGATACCGGTGATGCCGCAGTACATGATTTCCATGTCCGAACGCCAGGTGGTGCTGCGCAACTACGAGGGAGTCATCTGCACCTACCGCGAACCCGACGACAATCTGAGCCGCTGCCAGGATTGCGGCCTCTGCGCGGACGCCGCCGGCGGCGAGACGGGGGTGGCCGGGCTTTTCCGGTTGCCGGGCGGCCACCTGGAGCCGCGGGACCTTCCCCGTGTCCTGCGGCGCACGCACAGCTAGCCAGGGGTTCGGCTGTCGACGGGGCTCTTCCCGGTTTGGCGGCCGTCGTCGGTGGGAGGGAATTCGGGGCGGGGCAGCGAAATCAACCTGGGCATTACGGGGGACCGGGGTGGACGACGATGGCCTTTGACGGGCGGCGGCGAAGGGACCGCACTTGCGAAGAAGCCGCAGGCGACGACGGGATCCTGAAAAGAATACTGGCCCAGGGAATGGACCAGGTTTTGGACGCTCTGGACGAGGGCGTCTTCATCGTCGACGCCGACGGGGTGACCGTCTTTTTGAACAGGGCCATCGAGAAGATAGACGGTTGCTGCCGGAGGGAAATGCTGGGCAAGAACCTGCTGGAGCTTTTCCCGTCCCTGACCGGGGAGACGAGCACCCTGCTCCGGGCCCTGACCCTTGGGCGGAGCATCGGCACCCAACTGCAGACCTATACGAATATCCACGGCCGGCAGATCACGACCGTCAACAATACGGTGCCCGTCTTTTACGGCGGCCACATTATCGGGGCCGCGGAGATCGCGCGCGACATCTCGGTCATCCGGAAGCTGCAGGATAAGGTCATGGACCTGCAGGACGCCCTGGCCGACGAGCACATGCGGACCCGCTACACCTTGGGCGACATCCTCGGCCGGAGCGAAGCCGTCCAACGGGTGGTGGAATACGCGCGGCGGGCGGCCCGGTCCAGTTCGAACGTCCTGATTTGCGGCGAGAGCGGGACCGGCAAGGAGATGCTGGCCCAGGGCATTCACCATGCCAGCGCCCGGCGGGGCCATCCGTTCATCGCCCACAATTGCGCGGCCCTGCCGGACGGTCTGATGGAAGGCATCCTTTTCGGCACCTGCCGGGGCAGCTTCACCGGGGCGGTGGACCGGGCCGGTCTCTTCGAGCAGGCCCACCGGGGGACCATGCTGCTCGACGAGGTGAACTCGATCGGGGCGGATCTGCAGGCCAAGTTTCTGCGGGTCCTGCAGGAGAAAAAGGTCCGCCGGCTGGGGGACAACAGGGAAAGGGAAGTCGATGTCCGGATCATCGCCACCGTGAACACCGATCCGGCCGTTCTCCTTCGCGACGGGGAATTACGGCGGGATCTCTTCTACCGGCTGTCCGTGGTGAACATAGTGGTTCCGCCCCTGCGGGAGCGCCGGGAGGACATAGCGCTTCTGACCGATTCCTTCATCGCCCGGTACAACCGGCTTTTCAACATGGCGGTGGCCGGGGTCTCTTCCGGGGTGCGGGACTTTTTCGCCACCTATCACTGGCCCGGCAACGTCCGCGAGTTGATGCACGTCATCGAGGGGGCCATGAACATCATGGAGGGTGGGGATACCATCGGGCTGGAGCATTTGCCTCCCTATCTGCGGGGCTCCGGCCGGCACCCGGCCGACGGACGTGCGGGCCACGGGATCCAACCGCCGGGCCGGGGGGACGGCTCCGGGCGGGGCGCGGGTGAAAATCTCAATGAAGTCGTCGGGAAGATTGAAAAGTCGCTGATTGAAAAAACCCTGCAGGAGACGGGTTACAATTTCTCCGCGTCGGCGCGGATCCTCGGTATCAAGAGGCAAACCTTGCAATACAAGGCGAGCAAATACAACCTGCGCCGGGCATAATCGCCAAACCCTGCCTGCCCGGGCAGGAGCCCCCGACGCCCGGGACAGGTCCCCCGGCCGGGCACCTACGGATACGGGTTTTTAAACGGGATCGGGGAAGTATTGCGCCGCGTCCGGTGCAGACTTGTTCCGCCCGCCGTGGTATAATAGGCGCGGGAAGCTTGTGCATGGAAAGCGGTGCGCCGCCGGTGGCGGGTAAGGCCAAAAAACGCCTCTTCATAGGCCTGTTGATCCTCAGTCTTTTGGCCGGGGCCGCCCTGTTCGTGGGCATCTGGTACCTGGCGGTCACCCCGGTGCGTTCCGTTTTCAGCCGCCTGGTGTTCTGGCTCCTGATCGGCGCCACGGCCGGCGTGGTCCTGGTCGTGACCCTGGGTATCGGCGGCATGGTGCTGACCATCTGGTGGTCCCGCCGCCTGTTGGCCCTGGAGGGTTCCGTGCGGGTGGCCATCAACCTCCTTTTCCCCCTGGCCCTGCTCATCGGCCGTCTTTTGGGGCGCGACGCCGCCGAAATCAAGCAGTCCTTCATCGCCGTCAACAACCAGATGGTGCGTTCCCGGCGGTTTTGTCTTTCGCCCGCCCAGTTGCTGCTGCTTTTGCCGCACTGCCTGCAGTGGAGTCTGTGTCCGCACAAGATCACCATCGACATCAACAACTGTCACCGCTGCGGCCGCTGTCCGGTGAACGACCTCATCGCCCTCAGGGAAAAATACGGGGTGGCGCTGGGGATGGCCACCGGCGGTACCCTGGCGCGGCGCCACGTCAAACAGTACCGGCCGCGGGCCATCGTGGCCGTGGCCTGCGAGCGGGACCTGACCAGCGGCATCCAGGACGCCAACCCGATCCCGGTGCTGGGTGTGGCCAACGAGCGGCCCAACGGTCCCTGTCTGGACACCCAGGTGGCCCTGGACAAGGTGGAGGAAGCCATCCGCTTCTTCCTGGGGGCGGGCCGGCCGGCCGCGGGGGGTGGTTGAGATCGGGAAGCCCCGGACGGCCAGGGAAGTCGCCCTGGAGGTCCTTCTGGCCGTGGAACGGGACGGTGCCTACGCCAACCTGGCGCTGGACGCGGCCCTGACCCGGCACCGTCTTGCGCCGCGCGACCGCGCCCTGGTCACGGAACTGGTCTACGGGACCTTGCGGCGCCGCAACACCCTGGACTGGGCCCTCGCCCCGCACTCGCGGCGGCCCTTGTCCTCCCTGGACGCGGCGGTACGGAACATCCTGCGCCTGGGTGCGTACCAGTTGCTTTACCTGGAAGGGATCCCGGCGCGGGCGGCCTGCAACGAAAGCGTGGAGACGGCCCGGCGCTTCGGTTTCACATCCGCGGCGGGATTGGTCAACGCCGTCCTGCGCCACCTCCAGCGCTCCCTGCCGCTGGTTTTTCCCGACGCCCGGGAGGACCCGGCAAGCCACCTGGCGCTTTACCATTCCCATCCGCGGTGGCTGGTGGCCGAATGGCTGGAGACTTACGGTTTTGAGGAAACGGCGGCCCTGTTGGCCGCCGGCAACCTGCCGGCACCCTTTACCGTGCGCGCCAATACGCTGAAGACCACGCCGGCGGAACTGGCCCGGCGGCTGGAGGCGGCCGGAGTGCCGGCGACTCCGGCGCGGTTTGCGCCGGAGGGGTTGTACCTGGAAAAGGCGGCGGCGGCGGAAAACCCGCTTTTTGCCGCCGGCTGGTATTTCATCCAGGACGAGGCAGCCATGCTGGCGGCCCGGGCGCTGGCCCCGTCGCCCGGGGCGTTGGTGATCGACCTTTGCAGCGCCCCCGGCGGCAAGACCACCCATCTGGCCGCGTTGATGGGCGGCGGCGGACAAATCCTGGCCGTGGACGTCCATCCCCACCGGCTGGACCTCCTGGCGGAAAACTGCCGGCGTTTGGGGGTCGCCAACGTGCGGGGGCACCTGGCCGACGGGCGGAGTCTTCCCGGCTACCACGCCCGGGCCGATTTCGTGCTGGTGGACGCTCCCTGTTCCGGACTGGGGGTCTTGCGGCGCCGGCCCGACCTGCGCTGGCGCAAAAGCCCGGAGGATATGGCGGGCCTGGCGGTCCTGCAGGCCGAACTGCTGGACGAGGCGGCCCGTTGCCTGCGGCCGGGCGGGGTCGTGGTCTACAGCACCTGCACCATCCGCCGGGCGGAAAACGAGGCCCAGGTGGAGGGATTCCTGGCGCGGCACCCGGCTTTCCAGCGCGGCGAACTGCCTCTTCCGCCGGCGCTCACCGCGGGTTCCGTTACCGGGCAGGTGCAACTGCTGCCGCACCGGCACCGGACGGACGGTTTCTTTATCGCCCGCCTGGTCCGGTCGCGAGGTTGACATCTGGCGGTATTCCGGCGCCGTATGAAAAAGGAGAGGCGCGTTTGATGTAGAATTATGGAACATCGGGTCCCCGGCCCGCGGGCACCCACCGCAGGTGGGTCAGGCGGGTTGGGGGCGGATGGGCGGAGAGGACTGCGGCTGTGGCGGGCAAGGCAAATCTTTTGGACTACGACCGGGAGGAACTTGAAGAAGTCGTTCGCGGCCTGGGAGAACCCCGGTGGCGGGCCGCCCAGTTGACCAGGTGGCTGTTCCAAAAAGGAGCCGCTTCCTTTGACGAAATGACCGACCTGCCGGCGGACTTGCGTTCGCGCCTGGCCCGGGATTTCACCTGCGGACAGCCGGAGATTGTGGCCAAAAGAAGGTCGCGGGACCAAACGGTCAAGTATCTGCTCGGTCTCGCCGACGGACAGGAGATCGAGGCGGTCTGGCTGGCCTACCGTTTCGGCCCTACGGCCTGCGTGTCGTCCCAGGCGGGTTGCCGCATGGGCTGCCGCATCTGTGCCTCGGGGCTGCTGGGACGGCGGCGCGACCTCAGTGCCGGGGAGATATACGGCCAGGTACTGGCCATGGAACGGGACCACGGCCAAAAGGTCACCCATGTCGTTCTCATGGGCATGGGGGAACCGCTCGACAATTTCGACGCGGTGGTGCGGTTTATGGGGATGTTGGCGGCTCCGTGCGGTCACGGCCTGGGTTTCCGGCGCCTGACCGTTTCCACGTGCGGTCTGGTGCCGGGGATCTACCGGCTGCGGGACCTGGGCCGGCCGGTCAATCTGGCCGTTTCCCTGCACGCCCCCGACGACGAACTCCGCAACCGCCTGGTGCCGGTCAACCGGGCCTGGCCGCTCGCGGAACTCATGGCGGCCTGTCGGGCCTACGCGCAAGCCACCTCCCGGCGCGTCACCTTCGAATACGCGCTGCTTTGCGGAGTCAACGACGCGCCGGCCCAGGCGCGGGAGTTGGCCGACCGGGTGGCGGGTCTGTTGTGCCACGTCAACCTGATTCCCTGGAACGCGGTGGAAGGCCTCGGTTTCACGCCCTCGGCGCCGCCGGCCGTGCGCCGCTTTCAGGAGATTCTGTCCGGGCGGGGCATTCCCGTCACCGTCCGGCGGAGGCTGGGCGCCGACATCGAGGGGGCCTGCGGTCAGTTGCGTCTGAAGTCGACCGAAAGGTCCCCGGGGGGCTCTGCAGGATGACCATCTTTTCCGGTACCGCCGATTGGGAACGTTACCTGGAAGGGCTTGTCAAGGACCGGCTGCGGGGACGGGCTTCGCCGGTGGACATCGCCCGCCGGCTTTACCGCGAGATGAAGGAGTCCCGGCGGGTGAGCGTGCTGCGCGTGTACGTGCCCGCCGTCTTCGCGGTGGGACTGCACCCGGCCGACCTGGCCGCGCTCGGGGAGTGCGTGCCCCACCTGGGGCGGGAGTTGGCGGACTACCTGCAGGAGAAAGCCCGCCAGCACGGGTACACCATGGTGGCGCCGCCGCAGGTGGGGTTTTATCCCGATGAGGGCTTGAGCCCCGGCGCCGTGCGCGTGGAGGCGACTTTCCGCGAGGGGGGCGTCCGGGAAGAGGCGGCGGGCGGGGACAACACCCGGTGCTTCGAGCGGGTCGCCGCCCCGGCGCCGGCCCCCGTCCGGGCCCGGTTGCTGGTCCTGGCCGGGCCGGACCGGGAGCGGACGGTCCAATTGAACGGAAAGGACCTGGTCATCGGGCGGCACGCCGGATGCGACTTCGTGCTCACCGATCCCAGCGTTTCCCGGCGGCACGCCCGGATCGGGGACCACGGAGGAGAATACGTCCTGACCGACCTGCACAGCACCAACGGCGTGTACGCCAACGGGGTCCGCACGATGCAAAAGGTGCTGGGCGACGGCGATACGATTACTTTGGGCAATACGGTCATACTCTTTAGAAGCAGTTGATTTCCTTCCCACGGACGAATCCGGGGATTCCGGAATCGTTCTTGAGGCGGTCTTCGGGGCATCGACCTCCCCGATCGCCGGGCCTGGTATCCCTGCGGTTGAAACGGGGGGCGTCGGGCCCGTTCGGCAAGGACAAGCGCTTCCCGCGGGGAAGGGCCAACCGGGGTGCACCGCATGAAATGGAGCCAGACTACCCACACCGGACTGGTGCGGCTCAACAACGAAGATGCCTTCCTCATCGAGCCCGCTCTGGGCCTTTTCGCCGTGGCCGACGGGCTGGGCGGCCACCGGGCGGGGGAAGTGGCCAGCCACAAGGCGCTGGAACAACTGCCGCAGTTTCTGGGCGGGGCCGCCAACCCGGCCGTGGACCTGGTCACGGCCATGGAGGCGGTCAACGCCTCCTTGCTGGCCATAGCCAACGCCAACCGGGCCTGGCGGGGGATGGGTACCACGTGCACGGCGTGCCTGGTACGGGGCCGCGACCTGTGGGTGGGCCATGTCGGGGACAGTCGCGCCTACCTTTTGCGCGGCGGGGATGTGCTGCAACTGACCGAGGACCACACGTGGGTCTCGGAACTGGTGAAGAACGGTGAAATGACGGGCGAGGAGGCCCGGCGCCACCCGCGCCGCAACATGCTGGTCCGGGCCCTGGGGGTGGAGGCCGCGGTGCGCGTGGATCTGCGGTATCTGGGCCTGGTACCGGGAGACCGCGTCCTCCTGTGTACGGACGGCCTCAGCGACCTGGTGACTCCCGCGGAGACGGGAGCGATCGTGGCCGGGTCGCCGGACCTGGCTTCGGGTGTGGGGCGCCTTCTGGCCCAGGCCCTGGCCCGCGGCGGGCCGGACAACGTTACCATCGTGCTGCTGGAAGTGGAATGAAGGGCCGGGATTTTAGCGGATCAAGGGGTGGGAAGCCGTGATCGGCAGGGTTTTGGCCAACCGGTATGAGATTATGGAACAACTGGGCGGCGGCGGCATGGCCATCGTGTACAAGGGGCGCGACACTCTCCTCAACCGCCTGGTGACGATCAAGGTCCTGCGTCCGGAATACGTCGCCGACGCCGGGTTCGTGGCCCGGTTCCGCCAGGAGGCCCAGGCGGTGGCCAGCCTCTCCCATCCCAACATCGTCAGCATCTACGACGTGGGACAGGAAGGCGGAATCCACTTCCTGGTCATGGAGTACGTGGACGGCGAGAACCTGAAGACCATGATCAGGCGCCTGGGTCTCCTGCCCCCGGGCCAGGCGGTCCAGATCGCCGTCCAGATCGCCGAGGCGCTCGAACACGCGCACGAAAACAACATCGTTCACCGTGACGTCAAGCCGCACAACATTCTGATCACCCGCCCGGGGCGGGCCAAGCTGACCGATTTCGGCATCGCCATGGAAACTCCCACCGGGACGGTCACCAACTCCCGTACCGTAATGGGCTCGGTGCACTATCTTTCTCCCGAGCAGGCCCGCGGCGAGGTGGCCGGCGCCAGGTCGGACATCTACTCCCTGGGCGTGGTCCTTTACGAAATGCTCGCCGGGGCCGTGCCTTTCCGCGCGGATACACCCATCGGCGTGGCTTTGAAACATATCCAGGAAAGTGCGCCGCCGGTCACGGCCGTCAACACGGGCGTTCCCCCGGGCGTGGCCGCCGTGGTGACCCGGGCCATGCAGAAGGATCCGGCCGCGCGCTACGCGTCGGCCCGGGAAATGGCGGCGGACCTGCGGGCCGCCTGGGAGGAACGGGCCGCCCCCGCGGACGAAACGCTGGTGATCGGGGAAAAGGTGATGCCGGTGGAGGCGGAGACGGTGAGGAAGAAACGGCGGATGAGGCCGGCGGGCTGGGTGGTGCTGCTCCTGCTCCTCCTGGGCGTCGTGGCCGGGGCCGGCTATTACTTGCGGAACTACCTGAACGTCCCCGATGTCCCCGTACCGGACGTCACCGGCAAGACTTTCGACGTCGCCAGCCGGATCATGGCCGGGGCGGGACTCGGCGTCACCATGGAACAGGGCTACAATCCCACGGTGCCCAAGGGACAGGTCATATCGCAGGACCCGGTGGCCGGCGCCCTGGTGAAACAGGGCCGGACGGTGAACCTGACGGTCAGCCAGGGGCCGCAGATGGTGCAGGTACCCGACCTGACGGGCATGACGTCGGCTGAGGCGGGGGCGACCCTGCAGCAGGCCAACCTCAAACCCAACGTGACGCAACAGGCCAGCGCCACGGTTCCCCAGGACCAGGTGGTCAGCCAGAACCCCGCTCCGGGTTCCAGCATTCCGGCGGGGGGCACGGTGACCGTGGTGGTTTCGATCGGTCCGCCGACGACGGTGGCGGTACCCGACCTGACCGGCATGACGGTGTCCCAGGCCCAGCAGAAACTGGCTTCCCTCAACCTGGTTCTGGATACGGGCAACCTGGCCTACGTTACCAGTACCGACTACCTGGCCGGCCAGGTGGTGAGTCAGGCGCCGCCGGCCAACGCCGGCGTGACCGCCGGTTCCACGGTGCAGGTCACCCTCTCCTCCGGGCCCGGTCCTCCGGCGCAAAACGTCCAGGTCCAGGCCCAGGTGCCGGCGGACGGACGCACCCACGTGCTCAGGATCGTGGTCCAGGACGTCCGGGGCACCACCGACGCTTACGTGAACACCGAGCAGTCCGGGGCGTCCGTGAGCCAGTGGGTACGTTACTACGGGCACGCCACCATAACGGTGTACATCGACGGCCAGCCCGCGGGGCAGAAGTCCTACTGAAGGGGGTTTCAGCCTTAGACGGCGTCATAACCAGCATGCACGGCGGGTTTGTCTTCGTCCGGACCGGGGAAGGCCGGATCGTACGGAGCACGGCGCGCGGCCGCCTCAAACACCGTTTCCAGGACCTGCTGGTGGGGGACCGGGTGACTCTCACCCTGTTGCCCGCCGGCGGCGCGGTGGTGGAGAGCGTATGTCCCCGGCGCACCGAACTGGTGCGGCCGCCGGTGGCCAACGCCGAACTGGCCGTGCTGGTGCAGGCCGTCCGCGATCCGCCTCCGGCGCCCGCCTTCCTGGACCGCCTGCTCATCCAGGCGCAGGCGGCGGGGCTGGCCGTCGTGATCGTGTGGAACAAGGCGGACCTGGACCCCGGCCGGGCGGCCGAACTGGAGGCCCTGTACCGGTCGGCCGGTTTCGACACCTGGCCGGCCAGCACGGTTACGGGGGAAGGCGTCCCCGGGTTGGCCCGGGCCATGGCCGGCCGCATTTCCGTCTTCGCCGGTCCTTCGGGAACGGGCAAGACCAGCCTGCTCAACGCGGTGACCGAAGGCCTGACCCTGGCTACGCGGGCTGTCAGCGCCAGGAGCCGGCGCGGGCGGCACACCACCCGTCTGACCCAGTTGCTGCCCCTGCCGGGCGGTGGGCTGGTGGCCGATACGCCGGGCTTCACGAGCCTGCGGTTGCCGCCCCTGAAGACGGGCGAACTGCGAGACTATTATCCGGAGTTCGCTCCTTTCGCCCCCTTCTGCTATTTCCGCGGCTGCCGGCACGACCGCGAACCTTCGTGCGCCGTCAAGGAGGCGCTCGCCTCCGGCCGCATCGATCCGGGGCGTTACGAGAGGTACCGGCTTTTTCTGGCCGAACTGGACCAGGTCAAGGAACCCCGGCTGAAGCCGGGGAGCGGTAAGGATGAATGATTTGGCAAAGGTAGCCCCGTCCCTTCTTTCCGCCGACTTCGCGGCCCTGGCGGAGGCGCTGGCCCTGATGGAGGCCGCCGGAGCGGATTACCTGCACGTGGACGTCATGGACGGGCACTTCGTGCCCAACCTGACCATCGGGCCGCCGGTGGTGGCCGCCCTGCGCCGCCGTACCGGCCTGGTGCTGGACTGCCACCTGATGGTGGACAACCCCGATACCCTGATTCCGGCTTTTGCCGCCGCCGGGGCCGACATCATCACGGTGCATGCGGAGGCCTGTCTCCATCTGCACCGTACCCTGGGCCTCATCCGGGAGTGCGGCAAAAAGGCCGGCGCGGCCCTCAACCCGGCCACGGGGCCCCGGGTCCTGGATTACGTGTTGGAGTTGACCGATCTGGTTCTGGTCATGACGGTCAACCCGGGCTTCGGGGGGCAGAGTTTCCTTCCCGCCGTCCTACCCAAGATCCGTTACCTGCGGGAAGCGATTGACCGGCAACAACACCGTATCGACCTGGAGGTGGACGGGGGTATCGCCCCGGACACCGTGCCCCGGGTGGTGGCGGCGGGTGCGGATACCCTGGTGGCCGGTTCGTTTGTTTTCGAAGCCGCGGATCCGGTGACCGCCGTACGTGAGCTCAGGGCGGCGGCCCAGGTCAGTTCCCCGGGCTCCCGGCAGGCAGGAAAAAGGGGCGTGGAGGTGAGAACGTTGGCGGTTTGGAAGTGCGCCCAGTGCGGCAACCTGGTGGAGGCCCGCTGCAAGCCCGGTAAGTGCCAGTCCTGCGGGGCGGCCAAGGACCAGTTGGTCAAACAGGAACCGGCAGCGAAGAAATAAGGGAGCGTCACTTTTCGGGGCCCCGTCCGGTTTGCCGGGCGGGGCCCCCGGCTGTTCCGGGGACGGAAAATTGTCCGGCCCGCGCAGCGGCGGGGCCAAAGGAATGGACGTTTCTGCCGAAATAGAAGGGAGGGACTGGTGAAGGGGGTGCGGCAGTGCCGGTCAAAAAGGGAGGTCGAGCCGGGGAGGCCCGGTCCCGGGGCCGGGAAACGGTATCCTTCACCGAACGGCTGGACCGTATCATCGAGGAGATCGTCCGCAATATCGAGGTTTCCAAGGAGCAGGTCTTCGATATCGCGGAGGGTGTCCGCCGGGAAATGGACCGCCTGGAGGAAGAGATCAGCCGGGCCAGGGAAGAGGTGCGGTCCATAATCGCCGAGGTGGACGGGGTGGCGGCGCGGGAGAGGGCGGCCCGGGTGCACTTGATGGAGGTGAGCCGTGATTTTTCCCGCTACACCGAGGCGGACATCAAGGCGGCCTACGAGGAGGCCCAGAACCTGCAGACCCGGCTGGCCCTTTTGCGCGAGCGGGAGGCCCAGGCGCGCCTGCGCCGCGACCAGTTGGAGGTGTCCCGCAACCATCTGAAAGGAACCCTGGAAGAGGCGCAGGCCCTGGCTTCCCGCATGTCGGTCGTTCTAAACTATTTGAGCGGCGGTCTGCGGGATCTCGGAGCCGAGATCAGTGACATCGCGCAGCGGCAGCAACTGGCTTTGGAGATTATCCGGGCCCAGGAAGAGGAGCGCAAACGGATAGCCAGGGAAATTCACGACGGCCCGGCGCAGTTGTTGGCCAACACGGTCATGCGGGCCGACTTTTGCGTTCGCCTTCTGGAGAAGAAGTCCCCGGAACTGCACAAGGAACTCGTTTCGGTCGAGGACATGGCCCGCCTGGCCCTCAAGGACCTGCGCAAGATTATCTTCGAACTGCGGCCGATGCTCCTGGACGACCTGGGTCTGATTCCGGCCATCAAGCGTTTTCTGCACGACATGGAGGGTCAGGCCGGCCTGAAAACGGAATTCCTCTTCTTCGGCCGGGACCGCAGGCTGGAGCCGGCCCTGGAAGTGGCCCTTTTCCGTATCATCCAGGAATCGGTCAGCAACATCGTCAAACACGCCGGGGCGACCAAGGCGCTCGTCAAGCTGGAGATGCTGGTGAACAAGGTAAACCTGAACATCCGGGACGACGGGCACGGTTTCGACGCCTCGGCCTTGGCCAACTGGCGGAACGGGTTCGGCCTGGTGGGGATGCGGGAGAGGGCGCAGCTCTTCGAAGGCGATCTCGTCGTCACCAGCGACGCCGGCGGCACCCTGGTCGCCGTGAGCATTCCTTTGAGCGACGACCTGATCCCGGAAGAAAGTTGAAGCCGGGGAGCGGTGGGCCGGGGACGGCCCACCGTCGCTAAAGTTTTGACGCCGCCTTTACGAATCAGATGTAGGGGCCGAAGGGTGGCCGCCGGGGACAGGCCGCCTTTTGTCGCCACGCCGCCGCACGGGAAGGTGGGGGATGACGCATGATAAGCATTCTGATCGCCGACGACCATCCCTTGGTACGGGAAGGGCTGTGCCGGGTGCTGGCCACCGAACCGGCCGTGGAGGTGGTCGGCGAGGCGGAAAACGGCCAGGAGGCCATTGAGTTTGTGCGGCAGCACGATGTCGACATCATCCTTCTGGATATCAACATGCCCGGCATCAACGGCATTGAGGCCTGCAAGGTGATCAAGCGGGAAAGACCGCTGGTCGGCGTCATCGCCCTCACGGTGCACGATCAGGAGGAGTACGTCTTCGAATTGATCAAGGCGGGGATCTCCGGTTACGTGCTCAAGGATATCAGCCCCGACCTTTTGATCCGGACCATCTTCGGCGTGGCCCGCGGTGAATCTTTCATTCCGCCCGTCCTCACCACCCGGGTCCTGGAGGAGTTTTCCCGCCTGGCCCAATTGCAGCAGAGGGAGGTCAATCCCTACGGTCTGACGGTGCGGGAGACGGAAATCCTGCGTCTGGTGGGGCAGGGGCGGAGCAACCGGGAAATCGCCCGCCAGCTTTACATCAGCGAACGCACGGTCAAGAACCACCTCACCCATGTCTTCGGCAAGCTGGGGGTGCCCGACCGCACGCGGGCCGCGCTGTATGCGGTCAAGAACAGGATAGTCGAGGTGTGACCACCCCCGGGCCGGGCGGCGAACGCTCGTTCGGGTTTCACGGGGAACAAGGTCATAAGATATCACAGCCTACAAACCCGGATTATCGGTGTGAGCCGGGCAGGCTGGCCGCGACGGGCGGGCGGCCCTCGAGAATAGTCGGCGAGTCGTCAATGTGGGGCGTCTTCTGTCCGTTTGGGCCGCCGGCGGGAGTGAACTCTCCGGCGGTGAGCAGCAGCGCGTGGCCGTCGCCCGGGCGCTCATTCCGGACCCGCCGGTCATTCTGGCCGGGGGGATAGCGGTAGAAGGATGATCGCGCTTTTGCGGAACCTGAGCAGGGAGTTGGGCAAAACGGATTTGAGGTGGTCGGGGCCATGCTGCCTCCTCTACCTATGGCGGTATCTGCCGTACGGCGGTAAAATGAGTTGAGGATATCCAGGTTCAGCCTGCCTCCGGCATCCTGTGGCCTCATCTCGGCCCGGGAAAGAGCCAACGGCAACCTGATCAGGCCCCCTGGCAATGCTGTGAAAGCTGTGCCGGGGGGTTCGAAGTGTCGGAAAGGAGAGATATGACAGTGCGTGAGGCCATGATGACGGTAGCCGGCCTGATGGCCCTGGCAGCCCGTACGGCGCCCAAGGCCCACGGCAAGGATTTCGTGGAGGTGAAGGTCATTGGCGGCGAAGAGATAGAAACTCTGGCCGCGGCCATGGAGGAGTACGGGCGTATCAGCCGGAAGGCCGACTTTGACCGGGATGCGGCCGGGATACGCCGCTCGGAAGCGGTGGTCCTGCTGTCCCTGAAGGATCCCCAAACGACAGGCCTCAATTGCGGGGCCTGCGGCTACGCCGCCTGCGCTGAGTTAACCAGACGCCAGGGTCCCGAGTTCGACGGCCCCCTTTGCGCCTGGCGCCTTTTGGACCTGGGTATAGCCATCGGTTCAGCGGTCAAAACGGCCGGCCTTCTCAATGCGGACAACCGGGTGATGTACCGGGTGGGAGTGGTGGCCCGGCGGATAGGCTTGATTGCAGGTGAGGTTGTCGTCGGTATTCCCCTTTCCGCCACCGGGAAAAACATTTATTTTGATCGTTCTACCGGACAGAAGTAGGACGTTGCTACGGGCACAGGCTGCTTCCGCGCAGACTGCGTAAATCGGGCGGAGCAGGATGTAGACCGATCAGGTAACGTGGGGTGTAATTCCCTAAAAGGAAGGCCTTGGACTGCCGACATTAAGTCAGAACGCCCAGGAAAGGAGAGGTTCAAATGAGTGCAGGAGCCGTCGGCGCAGCCAGCCAGGTGAACATGATGGCGAACATCCAGGCCGTCATGGAACGCAAGGCCCTCGACGCCGAGAAGCAAGGCATCCAAAGCTTGCTCCAGGCCCTTCCGCAGCCTGCACAAGCGTCCGCGAACGTCCAGCAGCAGGGCAACCCACCCCAGCCTATGGCCCAGGCTGCCGGCCTGACGGGCAGCAGCGTAGATACGCTGATCTGACCGGGGACACGACCCGGGAACCTCACTGCGGTGCGCTGGTGCCAGCGAACCGCCCCGGGTGTTCTCTTGACTTGGCAGGGCCGTCGGGCAACCCAACGGCGTCGGTGCAAGTACGGTGAACTCCTGGCCAGTGAATTTGCCTGGGGAAATTCTCCCGGTCGGACACATCTTGTTCCCGCCCTTGTTGCATCTCCAATGGCCGAGTCGGCAGCCGTGTCCCGGCCGCTCCCTCTGGCCCTCTACCGTCAGACAGGCGGCTGCGGTCTGAATAAGTGCGGTGTCCATCATTGGCAGAGCGGTGATCGGTGCTGACAACTGTGAAGAGATATATCGGACAATATCGCGCCAATCATTTTCGGCGGGTTCTGATACAGCGATCTTAGAGTTCAGGTTGGCCTTGGTCAACTGCTGTCTGGACCAGAGCCTTAACCCGCGACCAACCGGTGGCGGGATTTTGTCACTTTGTGGCGCGATGACCGGGAGCCGGCCCTCATGGCGCGGAACCGATGTTCACGGTCTGCGTGCCCGCGTCCCATTCAACCGTGTAGCCCAGGGGCTCGGCGACGTATCTGGCCGGCAGGTAGGTTCTGCCGTCGACGATCGCGGGCGATACGTCCATTTGGCTCAACCGTCCGTTCACATTGATGGTACGGCTGCCGACAACCATTTCCAGGTGAAGGGCCGGACCCCTGGTAATAATGACGGTCCGAGTGGCATCGTCCCATGTCGTATGGGCACCCAGGGCCCCGGCCAGGTACCGGATCGGCACGAGGGTCCGGCCGTGGGAGACGAAGGGAGCCGCATCCATGGTATTGGATCGGTCGCCGACCACGTAGGAAGTCTGTCCGATGGTGAATTTCACACCGGCGGATCTGCTGACGGGAGGAACGCTCCACGCACCACCGCCCCCGGTTCCGGCGTACAGGGTCCCGTTGGCCCAAAGAAGACTGCCGGCTACCGCCGGATTACCGGAGATGGTGAGGTTGCCCACCGGCGACCAGCCGGAACCGTCCCAGGACCACACGCCGTCGGTTGTTCCGGCGTACACGGCGGCGTTGACCGTGACCAGGCTTAAAACGGTGGTCTCATCGACCGGTGACCCCGCTCCACCACCCACTGGCGACCATTGGGAGCCGTCCCACGACCAGACACCCCGGCCATAGGTTCCGGCGTAAAGGGTACGACCGGTCACGACAAGGCTGAGGACAGCCGCCGTGTCGACGAAGGATTCCGGGGAGCCGCCCAGTTGCGACCACGTCGAGCCGTTCCAGGACCACACTCCGCTATCCGTCCCGGCGTAAAGCACGCCGTTGGCCGCGTAGAGGTCATGGACGCGGGCCGCGGGGCCGGAAAAACCATGGGCATTGCCCAAAGGAAACCACGCCGAACCGTCCCATGCCCAGACACCATCGTCTGTCCCGGCATACAACAGATCCTTGTCTCCCGCGAGGGTATCGATGGGGGGCTTGCCGTTCGTCGGTGTCCAGAAGTCACCCGCTTTCGACCAGTCGGAACCGCGCCAACAATACACGTTATTGTCGTTTCCGACAGTATACAGTCTACCGTCGAACCCGGCCACGATGTGCCCGTGAATCCCCCCGGACCCTATCATCTCCGACCATGTGAAGCCGTTCCATCGCCACACGCCGCCTTCCGTCCCGGCATACAGGGTGTTGTCGAGCATGACCAGGGCATCGACATCGCCGGGGCCCCTGCCGGGTGTCGGGTCAAGCGCACCAAGGTCGCCCACCACGGACCAGCCGGAGGGTGATTCCGCCGGGTATCCCGTACCGGTCGTCCCTATGACTGTGACGAGCACGAGAAGCCAGACCATGAGCCGTCTTTTCATAGGCGCCCTCCTTTGCCGTTCACGACGGGATGGCAACCATATTCTACTGGCCGTCCCAAATTCCTTCATCCGGCCCGCCGGGATTCCCGCCCGAGGCTAACGGGAACTCCGGCGGGGAAGGATAGTTGCGGGATTTTTCGCCCGCGCCAACGGGACCGCATGGCGGGGATCCCGATTCTCTCCCGGGTGGAAGTGCTTCCTGATGGCAGCGGAACAAATCACGGCCCGCCAGCTCAACGCCATGTTGTTTCTTTTCCTGGCGGGAGGTTTCGAAGTTTTTCTCCCCCGCTACGCGGCCGCCGACGCCGGAGGGGAAGCGCTCCTTTGCGTGGGCCTGGCCACCACGCTGGGCCTCTTGGGGGCGGCCGGCGTGGTGCAGTTGGCGCGATGCATTCGCGGGAGCGACCTCGCGCTATACGGCGCGGCCGTGCTTGGTCCACCCCTGGCCCGGGTCGCCGGCGCCTGGTACGTCCTCGTCCTGGTGGTCGTCGCCGCGCAGTCCCTGGCGGCGGTGGGCCTGGTGGGGGACGTGGCCCTGGGCTGGCCGGCCGCGGCTACGCCGCCCCTGCTCTTTCTCCTGGCGGTGGCCTGCGGCCTGGTCGCAGGCCGGGGTCTTTCCCGCGCGGCCCGGCTGGCCGAATACGCGGCGCCGGTTGTCTTTCTGCTGGTTCTGCTCGTCGGGTTGACCGCCCTGGGCCGGGTCGATTGGGCCAACTATGGTTTCCGGGGGGACTGGGGAGCGCTGGCGCGGGGTACGGTGCACCTGCTCGGCCGGTTCGCCCCCGCCTACATCCTGCTCCTGGTGCTGTCCTCCTCCGCCAGGGCCCCCTTGTCGGGCGGGGCGGTTCCCGCCTTTTTGGCGGCCGGCCTCGTCATGGCCGTAGCCGTGCTGCCGGTCGGCCTGTACGGCGGCGGGGCCGCGGCGGCGACCTTCATGCCTTCCCTCTCCCTGCTGGCCGACAGTATCTTCGGCGTCGCGCCGGGACTGTTCTTTCCGGGCATCGGGCTGTGGCTTTTGGGATCGCTGTTCCAGGTAATCCTCGGTTTCCTGTTGTCCACCATCCTGTTGCAGCCAACGGCCGGTGAGCGCGGGTGCGGGTTCCCGCTCCCCGCCGGGGCGGGCATCGTCTGGTGCGGCTTGTTGCTCTGGAGCAACTATGGCGGCAGCTATGCCTTCGGCGCGGGATACTTTCCCTACCTGGTTTTCCCGGCCGCGGTGGGGCTGCCGCCACTGCTGTTTCTGCTGCCGGCGTGGCGCCGGCTGATGGAAGGGCGACGGGTCCCGGCCGTTGTTGCGGACTTGTTGGCGGTGGCGGCGGTGCGGGGGGCGGTTTGGCGGGAAAAGTGGCGACACCCCTGGAGAAGAAGGAAGGAACTCCAATGAAGATTGCCATCATCGGCGCCGGTCCGGCGGGGCTGTCCTGCGCCCTGGAATGCGAGAGGCTGGGCGTCGTCCCCGAGGTTTTCGAGCGGGAGCGCGAGCCCGGCTGGGCATGGCCTCCGGTCGTGGTCCTGATCAATGCCCTGGAGCGGCGGATCGGCGACATCCGGGACCACCTGCGGGAAACCTGCGGCATCGACGTCGAGCCTTTGGCCGAATTCCGGCGTCTGGTCATGCGTTCGCCCCACGGGGAGGCCAAAATCGAAGGCCGGCTGGGGTATTTCTGGGAAAGGGGCAAGGGCCCCCGTTCGGTGGAAAACCAGTTGCTGGCGGCATTGAAAGGCACCGTCGTCCGCTGTAACAGTCCGGTCAATTACCGGGAACTGGCCGCGCGCTACGACTTCGTGGTGGTGGCCGACGGCAAGGACACGGTGCCGCGGGAACTGGGAGTCTGGGAAGACTGCGGCCGGGTGGTCATGACCGGCGGGGTGGCCCTGGGCTCTTTCGATCCCACCACTTCCGTCCTATACATCAACACCGACTACGCCGGATCCGGTTACGCCCGGCTCACGCCGGTCAACGGAACCCAGGCCGTGGTGGCCATGTACTGCATCGGCCGGCAGGCCTACCAGGCGGACCGCCTTTTCACCAGGCTGGTGGAAACGGAAGGATTGACCCACCTGGAGTTTCTGTACCGCATAACCCCGCCGGCTTTTTCCACCGGCCGGGTGAGCCGCGCCAGAATCGGCAACGTGCTTTTGGCCGGACGCTGTGCCGGGCTGGTGGAACGCTTCCTGGGCACGGGAGTGCACTACTGCCTGGCCAGCGGCGTCATGGCGGCCCGGGCCGCAATCAGGGACATGGACTACGACGGGATGCTGAAACCGGTATGGGCCCACCTGGAAAACCTCTCCGCCTTCCGGCAGCCTTTCGAAACTCTCGACAACGACGGCTATGACAGACTGATCGCGGCCCTGGGGAATCCCCTGGTGCAAGGCGCCGTGTACCGTACCGGCCTCAATCTCGCCGACACGGTCGGGGGGATTTTGAAAGGCATCTATCACTGAAAGGGGAGCGTTTCAGTGGGGCAGGAAGGAAAGGGTGACGTGTTGCAGGCCCCCGGCGACCAGGGCGGCGTACACCATGGCCGGCAAAAGGTTACCCACCCTGACCGGTCTCAGGCCCAGGATGTTCATGCCGATACCGACGATGAGCAGACCGCCGACGGAGGAGACTTCCGTCACCACCGGGGCCGAGAGGACGTCCCGCAAAAGACCGGCCAGCATGGTGATGCTTCCCTGGTAGAGGAACACGGGAACGGCGGAAAAAAGCACGCCGACCCCCATGGTGGAAGCGAAAAAGACGGAGCCCGTGCCGTCAAGCAAGGCTTTGGCCAAAAGGGTGGAATATTTTCCGGTCAGGCCTTCCTGGATGGAGCCGACCACCGCCATGGCCCCGACGCAGAAGACCAGGCTGGAGGTGACAAAGGCCGGGGCGATGCCCTTGCTCCCGCCGCCCATGCGCGCTTCCAGCCGCTCCCCGAGCGAATTCAGCCGCTTTTCGATGTCCAACAGTTCTCCGGTGATGCCGCCCAGCACCAGGCTGACGACGACGATCAGGGGGTTTTTGGTCCCCAGCGCCATCTGGAGGCCGATCAGGATGACGGCCAGGGCCAGGCCCTGCATGACGGTGTGCTTGACCTTTTCGGGTATGCCCCGCTGCAGGAGAAGGCCCAGCAGGGTTCCGGCCACGATGGCCAGGGCGTTGAGGATGGTTCCGGTCATGGGTCGCTCTCCACCTGTTCCGTGCGTCATGGGCGGGAAGAACCGTTGTTGCAATCATTCTGACCGGATGTCGTTTTTCCTGCCGGATATTGTCTGACATTTCCCCGGGGATTGGCCCCCTCGCGGTCAAAGGTGCCGGTTTGACCTTTGCCGGACGGCCTGGTACGACAAGGAAAAGGAAAGCGGGGTCGAGCGCGGCGGGTCAGCAGATAGACGTGCGCAGGGTGGCCCGGTACCTGGAAAGTCAATCCGGCCTGGCGGCGGCCTGCCTCTTCGGCTCCTTTGCCCGGGAGCGTGCCCGCCCGGACAGCGATGTGGACGTCGCCGTGTTGTTTGTCCAGGGGGAACGGGATAGGATGGCCCGTTTCGAACGTTGCCTGGAGGTGGAGACAGGCCTGCAAGACATCGTCCGGCGCCCCGTACAGGTGGTCGATCTGGAGGAAGCGCCTCCTCTCTTGCAGCGTCAGGTGCGCCAATACGGCCGACTGTTGCTGGAGAGGGACCCAAAGCGCCGGGTGGCCTTGAGGTCGCTTCGCGCCGCCTTTTCTTCGAAATGGAAAAAATGCGCCGTACGCGTCAAGCGGCGGTTTTTGCCGAATTGGATTAGCCGGGGGGTAGGGGGGGCCGGCATGGTGGACCGGGAGTTCCTGGCCGGGCGGACTACGCTGCTTCTGGAATACAGCGCGGACCTGGAGGGAGGCGGGTACATCCTTGGGTGAGTTAAGGGACAACAAGGTTTGGCGGCGTTTCATCGAACGGACGTTGCCTCTGGCCGTGGAAGCCTGTCTCGACACCGGCAACCATCTGATCGCCGACCTGAGACGACGGGAGCCGCAGGACGACAAGGATGTCATGGCCGTCCTGGCCGAATCCGGGTACCTTCCCGCCAAGCGGTTGGCCCCGTTTCAGAAAATGGCCCAATTCCGCAACGTCATTGTTCATGATTATGCCCGCATCGATCCGGAGATTCTTTTGGGCATCCTGCGCAAAGGCCCTGCCGACCTACGTTTTTTTACCGCCATGGTGCGGGACCACTTCCTGATCCCTGGGAAACCGGCCGATCCCGGACCGTAAGCGGGTGTCCCACATATCCCTTATCCGGCGGTATCCGGGCCAAACCTTGCTCAGCGGCTCCCCGATCGCCGGGGTGCTCGCCGCGGTGGTTTGCGCCATGCAGAATGCCCCCGCGGCGTTGTCCCGACCGTCCAGGAAACGGGCATCGTCTTCACGGCCATGACCGGCCTCGTCACCAGCGGGAACTTCAAATGGCCATCTGGGTATGGAATGCCATTGGCCGCGGCCCGGGCGGCTCTTGACGAAAATGCCCTGCCGCCCTATAATAGATCACAACTACAAATACCTTCAGGGACTGGTGCAATTCCGTACCGGCGGTATGGCGCAAACGCCGAGCCCGCGAGCCCTTCGGGGCAGATCCGGTGAGAGGCCGGGGCCGACAGTGAAAGTCTGGATGGAAGAAGGTGGTATGAGGGGGGCCTCCCGGGAGGTCCGTCCTATCCACGTTTGAACCGAAGGCCTGGAGGTACCGGGCTTTCTTCTTTTTCGGGGAGGTGAAGAGCCGGGTTGCATCCGGGAGACGAGGTCCACATGCGCGAGGCCCTGGCCCTGGCCGCCAGGGCCCTGGGCCGCACCAGCCCCAACCCCGTGGTGGGGGCGGTGGTGGTCAAAGATGGTGTGGTGGTGGGACGCGGCTACCATCAGCGGGCCGGCGGGCCCCACGCCGAGGTGCTGGCCCTGGCCGAGGCCGGTGACAGGGCGGTGGGAGCGACGCTGTATGTCACCCTGGAGCCCTGCTGCCACCGGGGCCGGACCGGCCCCTGCACGGACGTGGTCCTGGCCTCCGGCGTGTCGCGCGTGGTGGCGGCCATGGAGGACCCCAACCCGCTGGTGGCGGGGCGGGGCCTGGCCCGGCTGGAGGGCGCCGGGGTCTCCGTGACCCGCGGCGTGTTGGCGCGCGAGGCCGCGCGCCTGAACGAGGTGTTCATCCGGTATATCACCAGCGGCCGTCCCTTCGTGGTGTTGAAGACCGCCGCCAGCCTGGACGGCCGCATCGCCACCCGGACGGGCGACGCCCGCTGGATTACCGGGCCGGCGGCCCGGGAGTACACGCACCGCTTGCGCGACCGCCACGACGCCATCCTGGTGGGGGTCAACACCGTCGTGGCCGACGATCCGGCCCTGACCACCCGTCTGCCGCAGGGGGGCGGGAAAAACCCCCTGCGGATCGTCCTGGACTCCCGGGCCCGCACGCCTTTGGGGGCCCGCCTTTTGCGGGAGGAGGGCCGGACCCTGGTGGCCGTCACGTCCCGGGCGCCGCGGGAGCGGGTGGCCGAACTGGAGCGCCGGGGGGCGGAAGTGCTGGTGGTGCCGGGGGAGGGGGCCCGGGTGGACCCGGGGGCCTTGCTCCGCGAACTCGGCCGGCGGGAGGTCACGAGCCTCCTGGTGGAGGGCGGCGGCAGCGTGGCCTGGTCTTTCCTGGCCCCGGGCCTGGTGGACAAGGTGGTGTGGTTTCTGGCGCCGCTGGTCATCGGGGGCCGCGACGCGGTGCCGGCTGTGGGTGGCGAAGGCGCGGACGTGTTGGGCCGGGCCTTCCGCCTGGGGGAAGTGGCAATAAGGCGCCTGGGCGACGACTTCTGCCTGGAGGGCTATCCGGAGGGGTACGGGTGTTTACCGGACTGATCGAGGAGCTGGGGCGGATCGAGCGGGTGGTGACCGGGCCGCAGTCGGCGCGACTCACGCTCGCCGCGCGGGTGGTGACCGAAGGACTAAAGGTGGGCGACTCGGTGGCCGTCAACGGGGTCTGCCTGACCGTGACCGCTTTGGGACGCGATTCTTTCACGGCCGACGTGATGGCCGAAACGCTGGCCAAAAGCCATCTGGCCGCTCTGGTGCCGGGCGAGCGGGTCAACCTGGAGCGGGCCATGCGCCTGGCGGACCGGGTGGGCGGTCACCTGGTGGCCGGGCACGTGGACGGGGTGGGCACCGTCACCGGCAAGGAAGAGCGGGACATCGCCGTGCTGGTGACCGTGCGCGCGCCGGCGGAGGTGTTGCGCTACGTGGTGCCCAAGGGATCGGTGGCCGTGGACGGGATCAGCCTCACCGTGGTGGGAACGGGAAGCGAGTGGTTCTCGGTCTCGCTCATTCCCCATACCTACCGTCACACCACCCTGGGGTACAAGGCGTGCGGCGCGCCGGTGAACCTGGAGGTGGACATGCTGGCCCGTTACGTCGAAAAGTTTGTCCAAGAGCGACAGGAGGCGGGGCGCACGGGAATCGACGCCGGTTTCCTGCGGGAGCACGGTTACCTGTAGATGCAGAAGCAAATTCGCGGGAGAAGGGATGGAGGCAAGTGTTCAATACCATCGAGGAGGCCATCGGGGAACTGCGGGCCGGGCGCATGATCATGGTGGTGGACGACGAGGACCGGGAGAACGAGGGCGACCTGATCATGGCCGCGGAAAAGGTCACGCCGGAGGCCATCAACTTCATGGCCACGCACGCCCGCGGCCTGATCTGCATGCCCGTCACCGGGCAGCGCCTGGACGAACTGGAGCTGCCCTGCATGGTGACCCAGAACACCGACCCGCACGGTACGGCCTTTGCCGTGTCGATCGACGCCGTGGGTACCACCACCGGCATATCGGCCTTCGAGCGGGCGGCCACCGTGGCGGCCGTCATCGACCCGGCCACCCGCCCCCAGGACCTGCGCCGGCCCGGTCATATCTTCCCCTTGCGGGCGCGGGAGGGCGGCGTGCTGACGCGCGCCGGCCACACCGAGGCCACGGTCGACCTGGCCCGCCTGGCCGGTCTCTACCCGGCGGGGATCTGTTGCGAAGTGATGAAAGACGACGGCACCATGGCCCGGGTGCCGGAACTGTTGGAATTCGTGGCCCGGTTCGGGCTGAAGATCATCACCGTGGCCGACCTGATCAAGTACCGGCGTCGTACCGAGAAGCTGGTCCGCCGCGTCGAGGCGGTCAGCCTGCCCACCCGTTACGGCGATTTCACGGCGGTGGCCTACGAGAGCCTGCTGGACGGGAAGGGACACCTGGCCCTGGTCAAGGGGGATCCGGCGGTGCACCCGGCACCGCTGGTGCGGGTGCATTCCGAGTGCCTGACCGGCGATGTTTTCGGTTCCGTCCGGTGCGACTGCGGCGATCAGCTGGCCAGCGCCCTGACCATGATCGAAAGGGAGGGTACCGGGGTCCTTTTGTACATGCGCCAGGAAGGGCGGGGCATCGGTCTCCTCAACAAGATTCGCGCCTACAAGCTGCAGGAACAGGGCAAGGATACCGTGGAAGCCAACGAGGTGCTGGGGTTCCCGGCCGACTTGCGCGACTACGGCCTCGGCGCCCAGATCCTGGTCGATCTGGGGCTCTCCCGCATCCGCCTTTTGACCAACAATCCGCGCAAGATAGCGGGTTTGGAGGGTTACGGGCTGCGGGTCGTGGAAAGGGTGCCCCTGGAGATGAAGCCCAACCCGCACAACCGGTTTTACCTGGCCACCAAGCAGGATAAACTGGGTCACCTGCTGCACGTCAAGTAGAAACACGCGAAGGAGAGACACCGATGGCGAAAGTGTACGAGGGGCACCTGGTCGGGGAAGGTTTGCGCTTTGGCCTGGTCGTGGGCCGCTTCAACGAATTCATAACCCACAAGCTGCTCTCGGGCGCCCTGGACGCCTTGAAGCGGCATGGCGTGGCCGACGAGGACGTCGAACTGGCCTGGGTGCCGGGTGCGTTCGAAATACCGCTCGTGGCGCGCCAGATGGTGCTGACGGGGCGTTATGCCGCCGTGATCTGTCTGGGCGCCGTCATCCGGGGGGCCACCCCCCATTTCGATTACGTGGCCGGGGAGGTGGCCAAGGGCGTGGCCAAGATCAGCCTGGAGTCGGGGGTCCCCACCATCTTCGGGGTCATAACCGCCGACACCCTGGAACAGGCCATCGAACGGGCGGGGACCAAGGCCGGCAACAAGGGCTGGGACGCCGCGGTGACGGCGATCGAGATGGCCAACCTCCTCACGGCCATGTCCATCTGAAGAAAGGGGTCGGCTTCCATGGCGCGCAAGGTTATCGAAAGCCTGTCCGAGGTGGCGGCCCTGCAGCCCGCCCCGGGGCGGCTTTTTTCGGCCACCCACGAGGAGATCCTGGGCGGAGTGACCACCGACATTTACTTTGTCAAGGCGGTGGAAATACTCAGGCACCTGAACAAGGGCGGGGAAGCGGTAGCGGCCGAGATCTTCGCCGGCGGCGAGGGAATGCTGTGCGGGGTGGACGAGGCGGTTACCCTTCTCTCCGGGCTCGGCCTGGAGGTATGGGCCTTGCCGGAAGGGGAGACTTTCACCGCCTACGAGGTGGTGATGCGCCTCATCGGGCCGTACGACCGGATGGCCCGGTTCGAGACGGCCCTTTTGGGCATCCTGGCCTCCTCCAGCGGGTGGGCCTCCGCCGCCGCGCGCTGCCGCGCTGCGGCCGGGGCCAAGCGCCTGATCTGCTTCGGGGCCCGGCACGTCCACCCGGCGGTGGCGCCGGTGATGGAAAGAGCGGCCATCGTCGGCGGTGCCGACGGGGCCAGTTGCATCGTCGGGGCCAAGCTGGCCGGCCGGGAACCGGTCGGCACCGTGCCCCACGCCGCCTTTCTCATCACCGGAGATACGGTAAGCGTGGCCGAGGCTTACCGGGCGGTCATGCCGCCCGGCTCCCCCGTGATCATCCTGGTGGACACCTTCAAGGACGAGGCGGAAGAGACCCTCAACGTGGCCCGGGCCCTGGGTGAGGACCTGCAGGCCGTGCGGCTGGATACGCCGGGCGAACGGGGCGGCGTGACCCCGGGCCTGGTGCGGGAGGTCCGGGCCCGGCTGGACCAGGCCGGCTACCCCGGGGTGCAGATCCTGGTGTCCGGGGGACTGAACCCGGAACGGATCCGTCAACTGGGCGCGGCGGGGGCGGACTCGTTCGGCGTGGGCAGCTACATTTCCGGCGCCGCGCCCATCGACATGACCATGGATCTCAAGGAGGTGGGCGGCGTTCCGGTGGCCAAACGGGGCCGCATTCCCGGGCGGACGGACAACCCCCGCCTCCGGCGGGTGCTTTGAACGTGAGGAATTTTCGGCCCGGCCAGGAACTTTTTACTCCGTTGTTGCGTCAATAGAAGTAAAGGATGGCCCAGGAAAAAGCCTGGCCACCCGGCGCCGAACAGCGGGGGAATAAAGGACATGAAAGCCGGGAAGATGCGGATCCTGTTGGCGGTTATCGGACTTTTCGTCTCTCTTGCAACCGTGACGGCGGCGGCCTCGACGGCCGCCGGCGGGGTGAGCAACTACGACCTGGTCGGCACGCCGTACTACCAGAGCGTCACCCGGCTGGAAGCGTTGGGGGTGTTGCCGGCGGATACGCCGGCCAGCTACCCCGTGGACAACCCGGTGCCCCGTTCCTACCTGGCGGGAACCCTGATCGGGATGCTGCCGCAGACCGGTGGCATGGTGCCCGCGGCCGAGGGACCCACCCAGTACTCGGACGTGGAGGCGGGGTCGCGCCTGTCCGGCGAAGTTAACCTCCTGGACGAACTGAACATCATGCACGGCGACGGGGGGCTGTTCCGTCCCGCGGACGCGGCCACCTGGTCGGAGACCATCCGTTCGGTCATGAGCGCCCTGTATTACGGGGAGGGGGTCAACGGCTTCTCCGACGAAACGGTGGTGCGAACCGCCGAGCAGGTGGGGCTGATCGATCAGCAGAATTTCAATCCGGACGGGATCATCACCATGGGGCAACTGGCCCGGCTCGTGGACAAGGCGCTCTTTCAGGTGCAGTTGCCGGGGAGCAGGGAGAACCTGGCCAACCTGAACTTCGGGGTCCAGTTCGGCACGGCCTGGGTGAAGGAAAGCCCCGTGACCGGCGCCCCGTACAACAACCTGGTCTTCGACTCCCAGATCGGCGCCGTGTCCGTGGGCACTCCCCTGCCGCTTCTTCTGGCGCCCGGTCTGGATGTGGACAGCTATCTGGGACAGAAAGTGCTGGTGGGCGTAAAGGATTTCGGCTCGGGCGGCCAGCCCGGTTACCAGGTGGTCTACCTCCAACGTCTGCCGCAGAATTGAACCGTTCCCTCCACGGTTACCGGAGGCACCGCGTTCCGCAAAGGAATGCCGGTGCCTTTCCTTTTGGGCGCCCGGGATGGTACAATGATGAGACCCACTGTGGTTCCGAAGGGACGATGAACGGATCATGCGCCCAATCGGCGAAAAATATCACATTGCCGAACTGTCCCTCTTCGGGCCGGTTACCAAGACGCGCCGTAAAGCCCCTGGATTTATCCGTGGGGAGGAAATCAACGGAGATGATTCCTCTTGCGCATCGGCCTGACAAGCGACACGCACGGTGACGCGGCGGCCTGGCGGGACCTCCTGGACGGTGTTTTCCGCGGCGCGGACCTGATCGTGCATGCCGGCGACATCCTCCACCACGGACCGCGATACCGCGATACGGTGGACCTGGCCGCGCTGATCAACGCCTGTCCCTGTCCCGTCCTTTTCGCCCGGGGCAACTGCGATCACGAAGAGGACCAGTTGCGGCTCGCTTTCCCGATATGGGTGCCCTACGTCTTCCTGCAGGTCGAGGGCTTGCGCATCCTGGCCGCCCACGGGAACGACCCGGACGAAAAGGGCCTTTTGGCCCTGGCCCGGCGCTTCGGGGCGCAACTGGCGGTATGCGGTCACACCCATGTGGCCAGGCTGGCGGAAGAGGACGGCGTCGTGCTGGTCAATCCGGGCAGTCCCGCCCTGCCCAAGGGGGGGGTCCCCACCGCGGCCGTCCTGGTAGGGAACGTGGTGCGGCTGTACAACCTGCGGGACCGTGCGGTGGTTGCGGAACGGAAAATGGAAAACGGCCGCTAGCGGCCGCTGTGGTCACCCTTTTCGCTCATACCGCCCTGGTTATCCTGCCGCTGCGCAGGCAGCGGGTGCAGACCAGGATCCGCCGGGGGGAGCCGTCCACCAGCGCCTTGACCCGTTGCAGGTTGGGCTTCCAGGTCCGCTTGGAGCGTATGTGGGAGTGGCTGAGCTTGATGCCGGTGCCGATACCCTTGCCGCAAACCGAGCATTGCCAGGCCATGATGACACCTCCTTCCCCTGTCCGTACCGACCCATTTTAACACCGGGAGTTGATATCCGTCAAGGAAAAATGACCGGCGGGGAACGGCGCCAGCGGGTGCGCGACACCCCCCCGCCCGGCAGGCAATCTTTCGGGAGGGGACGGATTGTCGGTATCTCTTGAAAAAAGAGCTTTTTTATCTTAGAATATTAATTCGGATGGTACCGGGGTCATGGTCCCGGAGACCGGCCGGCAGGGCGCGGTGTGAGCGGAGGTTGACGAATGCGGGCAAGGACGGGCTTGCGGGTCTTGTTCCGGTTCCTTTTGTTTAACCTGGTATTCTTCGTCGTGAGCTCTCCCTTCGTCGCCATCTACGGTCCCTTCACCAACGTCAGGAACACCGTTTTGGAAGCGGCGGCGACGTCCATGCATCTCGGCAAGTACCTGGGCTGGTTTGTGGGCCAGTCGGAAATCGACCAACTGATCAACGGCAGTCTGGGCGCCGGAGGTATCGCCGAGAAGCTGTTCCGTTTCCAGAATGCGCACGACCGGTCCATTACGCTGGTGGACATCAACGGCACCCGGTTCAAGGGCTACCTGCTGGAAATAAGCGACCCCACGCGGGTCAAGGTGGCGGTGGCCCGTAATCTGGGCCAGGCCGGCCAGACCACCAGCCAGATCGCCCGGGAAACGGGAGCGGTGGCCGCGGTCAACGCCGGCGGGTTCGAGGATCCGGGCGGTACCGGTACGGGGCGGCTGCCCGTGGGCGTAATCATCCACAACGGGTACTTCCTGGCCGGAGGGAACCTGAAGGGGCCGCAGCAACTGGTCGGCCTGACGCAACAGGGACAACTGGTGGCGGGTACCTTTACCGTCGAACAGATGAAAAGGATGCAGGTGACCGAGGGCATATCCTTTTATCCGCCCCTGATAATCAACGGGGAAAAGCAGATCACCCACGGCGACGGGGGCTGGGGTATCGGGCCGCGCACCGCCATCGGACAGCGTAAGGACGGGACCATCCTGCTGCTGGTGATCGACGGGCGCCAGCCGCAGTATTCGGTCGGCGCCACCCTTTTGGACGTCCAGAACATCCTTTACCAGAACGGGGCCTACATAGCGGCCAACTTAGACGGCGGATCCAGCACGACCATGTACTACAACGGCAAGGTCATCAACCGGCCCGCCGACCTGTTGGGTGAAAGGTCGGTACCCACGGCCTTCATCGTGGAGTAGGAGAACATGAGAAAGATCGCGATCTGGCTTCTGGCGGCCCTCCTTTTACAGTTATCCGTTTACGAGTACCTGGACCGGGTGCTCCTGGCGCCGGCGGCGGGGTTCACCCAGACCGTGGACGGCACCGCCGGGCCATCCGGGGGGTCGACCGGTTCCTATTCCTACGACAAGTCCTACTATGCCGATTTCTCCCTGCGCGACTTGAAAATTTACGCCACCAGGGACAACAGCCAGGTCCGGAACATCCGGCTGCAGACCGACCAGGTTTTCACCTATTTCACCTGGCTGCCGAACCGGAACCTCGCTCTGGCCGCCATCAGCACCAATTACGCCAGGAGCACGACGGTGACCCTTTTGTCGATCGATCCCGAGACCAACAGCCAACCGGTGTCGCCCAGGGTGGTCGGCCTGGCGCGGGGGGCCCGGATCACCGACGTCGCCTTTTCCACCCAGACCAACGTCACCAATATCCTGATCAGGAGCGGCACGGCCTCCGAAGTCTACCGCACCGACGCCAACAACTACCTCCGCAAACTGTACCTGGGCACCTGGTCCATCGACCGGATCGCCTCCCTCACCGCCCAGGACGTCCTGTTGTATGACGACAGCGTCTCCAAGGCCGTCTACGCCTATTACGCCAACGGAAGGCGGGCGAGGGTACGGGCCGGCGGCCTCTCGTCCCTGGCCCTGATCGGCGCGGACAAAAACGACAACGTTTACCTGGGGCGACTGGTTTACGGAGACATGGTGTCCGAGATATGGGAGGGAAGGATCGACGGCTCTTTCCGGGAAATCAGGAGCCTGGACACTCCCTATCCCGCCGGTTCGATCAGCGTGAACTACGACGGGACGATCACCTTTTCCTGAACGGGAGCTTTGATGGCTAACGACTTGAGGCAGGAGAAAGTGCAGTACGTGAGGACGGTGGGCCCCCAACGGGCCCGGCTCCTGGCGCGCCTGGACGTCAGGAGCGCCTGGGACCTCCTCTACCACTTCCCCCGCCGCCACGAGGACCGCACCGCTTTGGCCCCGGCCCACACCCTGCCCGACGGGGTCACGGCCGCGTGCTTCGGCACCGTGCTGGCCGTACAGGAGAAAAAACCGCGCCGGGGCCTCACGGTGACCACGGTGAACATGACCGACGGAGAGGCCCCCTTTGCCGCCGTGTGGTTCAACCAGCCTTACGTCACCAAACAGATGGTTCCCGGCGCCCGGGTGATCGTGAGCGGCCGGGTCAACCGGGCCTACGGAACGGTCCAGATACGGGCCGCCGACTACGAGGTGCTGGATCAGGGGGAAACCCTGCACACGGGCCGCATCGTCCCGGTCTATCCGCTCACCTCCGGTCTCACGCAGCGCAGCCTGCGCGTGATCATGAAGTCGGCCCTGGACACGGTGGCCGGCCGCCTGACCGAGTTCCTGCCCCCCGGCCTGCTCTCCCGCCTGGGACTGCCGCTTTTGCCGGCCGCCATGTTCGAGGTCCACTTCCCAAGCGACGACGAGGCCCGGCAAAGGGCGAGACGGCGTTTTGTCTTCGAAGAACTGTTCCTGCTGGAACTGGCCCTCCTGCGGCAGCGCCAGTCGGTGGTCCAAAAGGCCCGGGGCCTGGCCATGCGGTCCGACGGTCCCCTGGTCCGGGAGTTCCTGGCCCGCCTCCCCTACCGTCTCACCGGGGCCCAGGCAAGGGCCTGGCGGGAAATCGCCGCCGACATGGAGGACGACCATCCCATGTACCGTTTGTTGCAGGGCGAGGTGGGCTCGGGCAAGACGGTGGTGGCCGAAATGGCCCTTTTGAAAGCGGTGGAAAACGGCCTGCAGGGGGCCCTGCTGGCCCCCACCGAGATCCTGGCCGAGCAGCATTTCCTGAGCCTGCGGCCCCACCTGGCCCCGCTGGGGGTCCACTTGGGGCTGTTGACCGGTTCCACGCCCCGGGCCGAACGCCAGACCATTCTGACCGGCCTGGCCACGGGGGGACTGCCGGTGGTGGTGGGTACGCACGCCCTCCTGCAGGAAGGAGTGGCCTTCCGGCGTCTGGGGGTCGCCGTCGTCGACGAACAGCACCGCTTCGGCGTGCGCCAGCGGGCGGCTCTCCAGGAGAAGGGCCGGCGGCCGGACGTCCTGGTGATGACCGCCACCCCCATTCCCCGCACCCTGGCTCTGACCCTTTACGGCGACCTGGCCGTTTCCACCATCGACGAACTACCCCCGGGGCGGCAGCCGGTGAAGACGTACGTGGCCGGGCGCCGCAACCTGCCCCGGGTGTACCAGCGCCTCCGCGAGGAGGTGGCCGCCGGCCACCAGGCCTTCGTGGTCTGTCCCCTGATCGAGGAGAGCGAGCGTTGGGAAGACGTGCAGGCGGCGGTGGACCTGCATGCCCAATTGCAAAAAGGGCCGCTTGACGAACTGCGGCTGGGCCTGTTGCACGGCCGGATGAAGGCGGAGGAAAAGGAAGCGGTGATGACCGCTTTCCGGGAGCAAAGCCTGGACATTCTGGTGGCGACCACGGTGGTGGAGGTGGGGGTGGACGTACCCAACGCCACGGCCATGGTCATCCTGGACGCCGACCGTTTCGGCCTGGCCCAGTTGCACCAGTTGCGGGGGCGGGTGGGCCGGGGGACCGCCCCTTCCATCTGCATCCTGGTTTCCGGATCCCGTTCCCGGGAGGCCATGGCGCGCCTTGGGGCCATGGAGCGGACCACCGACGGGTTCCGTCTGGCCGAGGAGGACCTGCGCCTGAGGGGGCCGGGCGAGGTTTGGGGTACCCGGCAGAGCGGCCTCCCGGTGTTCAAGATCGCCGACCTGGCCACCGACTTCCGCATGCTGGAGGTGGCCCGGCTGGAGGCGGCCAACCTCCTGGCCGGGGACCCGGAACTGAAGGATCCGGGGCACCGGGCCCTGCGGGAGGAGATGGAGGCCCGCTTCGGGGGGATGAGGAGCTACGTGGAGGTGGGGTAGACACCCTCGGTTGTCGCACTTTTGAAAAAAGGTTGCCCATGCCAGGCGAGGGTGGTATAATATTCCCGGATAATTTGATGGTATATGTAATTTGACCGAAGTGGTTGATGCCGGGGCAAGGGAAACCGGCGGCAACGGGATGATTAATGATACGTCGGAT
>Ga0078972_1002870_pt1 | contig 54518 bp, 45 predicted proteins | sample YelNatPaOPGAMG01_FD_67568 | JGI IMG/M metagenome (GOLD analysis project Ga0078972, IMG submission 67568) | Hot spring thermophilic microbial communities from Obsidian Pool, Yellowstone National Park, USA - OP-RAMG-01 (SPADES assembly) (version 2) | ecosystem: Environmental > Aquatic > Thermal... | reverse complement strand
CCCCGCACGAAATCCATCGATTTGGCCAACACCCGCCCGAAGATCGTCCACCCGAACCGCTCGTGGCACCTCAGCCGGCCGATTTCCGCGTGCGGTCGTCCGCTAACGACGGATTACGGCCGGACGGCCGGCGCAGGAACTCTCCGGCCCCGGCTCACCCGCGAGTGAATGATAGAATTAGGCTTCGATGTCCCGCGTCTCTTTATTCGTGACGTGTATCGTCGACCAGCTCTTTCCCAAGGTCGGGATCGCCATGGCCGAGGTACTCGAGCGCGCCGGCTTCGAGGTAGATTTTCCCGAAGAGCAGACCTGCTGCGGCCAGCCGGCGTTCAACACCGGCTACCGCGCCGAGACCCGCGACGTGGCGCGCCATTTCCTGAGAGTCTTCCGGGACGCCGAGTACATCGTCATCCCTTCGGGCTCCTGCACCGGCATGATAGAGCAGCACTACCCGGAGCTGTTCAAGAAGGACCCCGTATGGCTGGAGCAGGTTAACCGCATCCGGCCGCGCATCTGGGAGTTCACTAAGTTCCTTACCGAGGTAGCCGGGGTGGAAGACGTGGGCGCGAGGTTCGAGCGCGTGGTAACCTTCCACGACAGTTGCCATGCGCTTCGCCAGCTCGGCATCAAAGACGGACCGCGGCGGCTGCTGGCCAACGTCCGCGGCCTCACGCTCAGGGAAATGACGCCCGCCGAGGAGTGCTGCGGCTTCGGCGGCACCTTCGCCGTCAAGTTCCCCGACCTTTCCACGGCCATGGCCAAGGCCAAGGTGGACGCCATCGCGGCCACCGGCGCCGAGTACGTGGTCGGCGTCGACGCCAGTTGCCTGATGCAGATACAGGGCGCGCTTTCGCGCGCGCGGCTGCCGATCAGGACCATACACATTGCGGAGGTGCTCGCGCAGCGCTGACCTATGCCGGAAGCCTACGAGCAAGCGATCGGCGCCGCGCTCTCCGACGAGAAGCTGCAATCGGCCGTCTACTCCTCCACCGCGCGCCTGATGAACAAGCGCAAAGAGGTGGTTGCGGCCGGCGTCCTGCCCGATTACCAGGAGCTTCGCGAGCAGGCGCGCGCCATCAAGAAGCACACGCTCGACAACCTCGATTACTACCTGGAGCAGTTCGAGGCGCGGGTCACCGCAAATGGCGGGCGCGTCATCTGGGCTCGCGACGGCGACGACGTGGTGGATTTCCTGACCGGCCTGGCAAAGGAGAAGGGCTCGCGCCGGGTGGTGAAGTCGAAGTCGATGACCACCGAAGAGATAGAGCTGAACGGGCGGCTCGAGCGCGAGCATCTCGAGGTGGTGGAAACCGATCTCGGCGAGTACATTTTGCAGCTTGCGCACCAGCGGCCTTATCACATCGTGGCCCCGGCGCTGCACCTGACGCGCTACGACGTGGCGGACCTGTTCGCGGACAAGCTCGGGGTCGAGCGCGAGGTCGAGATAGAGAAGCAGACCATGATCGCGCGCCGCGTGCTGCGCGAGAAGTTCCTGGCCGCGGACATAGGCATCAGCGGGGGGAATTTCCTGGTCGCCGACAGCGGCGCCGTGGTCATCTGCACTAACGAGGGCAATGGCCGGCTGGCGACCACACTCCCGAAGATACACGTGGCCATCGCCGGCATCGAGAAGGTGATCCCGCGCGCGCAGGACCTGCCCACGTTTCTAAAACTCTTGGGACGGAGCGCCACGGGGCAGCCGCTCACGGTTTACACATCTTTCCTGGCCGGGCCGCGCAGGGAACGGGAAGCGGACGGCCCGGAAGAGTTCTACGCAGTGCTGCTCGACAACGGCCGCACGAAGCTGCTCGCGGACCGGGCCAAGCGGGAGTCTCTCTACTGCATACGCTGCGGGTCGTGCCTGAACCACTGCCCCGTGTACCGGAAGATCGGCGGGCACAGCTATCCGTGGGTATACTCGGGGCCGATCGGCGCCGTGATTACTCCTCAGTACCAGGGTCTGCTGCACGACGCGTGGCTGCCGTTCGCTTCAAGCCTGTGCGGCGCGTGCGCCGAGGTCTGCCCCGTCAAGATCGACTTGCCGAAGCTGCTGCTCGCGCTGCGCAGCGAGATTGTAAAGAGCAGGGCGGCCGGCAAAGGCACGACGCTGGAGCGGCTGGCGTTCCGCGCGTGGTCGTGGGTGATGCGGCACCCGGGGGTTTACGAGATGCTGGGCTCGGCGGCGTCGGCGATCGCGGGGGACGGCGGCATTCCCGCCCCGTTCCGGCGCGGCCCGCTCGGCGCGTGGCTGAAAGGGCGCGACCTGCCTGCTATACCGCAGCGCAGCTTCAGGCAGATGTGGAGGGCGCGAAAGGGAAGCTGATGGCGCGCGAGTACATCCTGCACAAGACCCGCACGGCGCTCGGGCGCAACGTAGGGCAGCCGCCCGCGGCCGCTCCGGAGGCGCGCATCCGCGTTCCGCAGGCCGGCATGGAGGAACGTATCGAGAGCTTCAGGCAGGCGCTCGAAAAGCTGTCCGGCACGGTGGATGTGGCGGATTCCCCGGCCGCGGCGCGCGAATGCGTCGCCAGGCTGCTCTGCGGCAGGACAGCGGTAGCATCGAACGCGCCGGTGCTGGCCGAATGCGGCGTCGCGTCCATCGAGGGCGTCCGCGCCGGAATCGCGGACCGCAAAGAACTGCGTGCGGCCTGCGCCGCCGCGGGCGCGGGCATAACCGGCGCCGATTACGCGCTTGCCGACACGGGCTCTCTGGTAATGATTTCATCGCCGGAGGAGGCGCGGATGATATCGCTGCTGCCTCCGGCGCACATCGCGGTAGTTCCGCTCGACCGGATGCTGACCGGACTCGACGAGTTATTCTCGCTTGTCCCCGCGCCGGCCGCGCTCACCAGTTCCATGCTCCTGATCACCGGGCCCAGCCGCACCGCCGATATAGAGCAAATTCTGGTTCGCGGCGTACACGGCCCCGGCGAAGTTCACGTCGTACTTCTCCAGCGGTACACACAAAAGGAGGAAGCATGAAGCGGTTGTCCATAGCGTTTTTATTGATGCTGGCTGCCTCGGTTGCCGCCTTCGCGCAGTTGGGCGAGATCTGGGTCAGCGGCGGAGGCGCGAGTACCCGCGACAATTCCCTGGGTTCGTTGGATCCCGCGGCCGGCAGCGCCGCCGAACTTACGTACCACACCGGGTTCCGTCTCGAGGCGCGCCTTACGCTGAACAACGAGAGCCATTTCGGCCACGAGTTCGGGTATGCGTACACGAAGGGCAACGTCGACCTGGGTAGTGTCAACTACTTTGGAATGTCCACGCACCAGGGCATGTACAACTTCCTGCTCTACGGCACTTCCGAGGGTGCGCCGATTCGGCCGTTCGCTACCGGGGGCGTTCACTTCAGCAGCTTCTATCCGCCCGGGGCCAGCCCGCTGAGCGGCAACGGCGTGACCAAGTTCGGGTTCAACTACGGAGGAGGCGTGAAGGTGCGTGTGGGCAGCATGTACTCCGTCCGGTTCGATGTGCGCGATTACTGGCAGGGCAAGCCGGATTTCGGCCTCAATCCCGAGGGTAAGTTGAAGATTCTTGTTGTGAGCGCCGGCTTCGGGCTGGTGTTTTGAAGAAAGTGAGCCGGCGTCTTCCGGTTTGAATGCAGGCCTTCGTCGATCTACTTGTCCAAACGCCGATCCTGACGCTGTTTCTGGTGATCGGGCTCGGCTTTCTGGTGGGCGAGGTCCCCATCTTCGGCTTCCGTTTCGGCGTGGCGGCGGTGCTGTTCGTGGGGCTGGGCATCGGCGCGCTCAGCCCGAAGATCGGCATACCCGATGCGATCCCCACGCTGGGGCTGATCATCTTCGTTTACACCATAGGAATCGCGTCGGCGCCGGCGCTCAAGCGCGGGTTCCGGGAGCGCGGATACCAGGACAGCCTGCTGGCGATAGCCGTGCTGGCGTTCGCCGCGGCTCTCACGGCCGGCATGTCCTACGCGTTCGCCATTAGCGGCGCACAGGCCGCGGGGCTGTACTGCGGGGCGCTGACCAACACGCCGGCGCTCGCCGCCGCGCGCGAGACGCTGCGCGAGGCCGGGGCGCGCGCGGGCCTGGATGCGAACGCCGTTCGCGCCCTGGCGGATCAGCCGACGGTGGCCTACTCCATCGCTTATCCGGTCGGCGTGGTGGGCGTGATACTCGCCTTCCAACTGTTCGGCCGGTACTGGCGCAAGAAGGGCGAGAGCGCCGTCGACGAAACGCCCGAGATAACGGTCGCCAATTACGTGGTCGCCAACCCCGCCGTGTTCGGCCGCACGCTGCAAGAGACGCTGGACATACACCGGGAGCGCACGTTCGTGGTGAGCCGCGTAATGCACGAGGGCGCGACGGACATCGCGACGTCGGACACGGTCCTGGCCGAGGGCGACATTGTGGCGGTGGTGGGCGATGAGGCGGCGCACGCGATGGCGCGGCAGATCTTCGGCGAGCGCAGCCAGACGCACATCGAACTGGACCGCACGCGCCTGGATTACCGGCGCGTGTTCGTTTCCTCGAAAGAGGTGGTCGGCAAGCGCATTCGAGACCTCGATCTCCAGAACCGCCTGCACGCCATCATCACGCGCGTCCGCCGGGGCGACGTGGACGTGGTTCCGAACCCCAACACGCGTCTGGAGCTGGGCGACCGGATCCGGGTTCTGACCGTCCGGGAGCGCTTCGCGGACGTCTCGAAGTTTTTCGGCGATTCCATTCGCGGGACGGCGGAGATGGACTTCGGCTCCGTCGCGCTCGGCATGGTCATAGGCGTGCTCGTCGGCATGATTCCGATCCCGCTGCCGGGAGGCAGCGCCGTCCGCCTCGGGCTGGCGGGCGGGCCGCTGCTGGCGGCGCTCGTGCTCGGCAACATAGAGCGGACGGGACGAATCAACTGGGCGATTCCGATCAGCGCAAACCTCACGTTGAGGCAGATCGGACTTCTTCTCTTTCTTGCGGGCGTGGGCACGCGGGCCGGCTGGGATTTCCTGCAAACGCTCCAGACATCGGGCGTGCGGCTGGTGCTCGCGGGAGCCGCGATTACGTTCACGGTGACGCTGGCCACGATGTATGCCGCACACCGGTATCTGAAGATGCCCTTCGATTCAGTCATGGGCATGATGTCGGGCATACAGACGCAGCCGGCATGCCTGGCGTTTGCGAACAACCAGACGCGCTCGGACGCGGCCAACGTCGCCTACGCATCGGTATACCCGGCGGCGACGGTCGCGAAGATAGTACTGGCGCAGATTCTCGCGTCCTGGCCGGTCTGGCCGTGAGGGGCGGAGACTACGGCTCGATCATGCCGTGCCGGATTGCATAGCGAACCAGGCCGGCGACGTCGTGAATGCCCAGCTTGGCCATGATGCGGCCGCGGTGCGACTCCGCCGTTTTCACGCTAAGCCCGAGCACGAAGGCTATCTCCTTAGTTGCGCGGCCCTCGGCTACAAGCTGGAGCACCTGGCGCTCCCGCGCGCTCAGCGAGTTCCCGCTTCCCGGGTGTTTCGACAGCCCGGCGGCAAACGCGTTTCCGGAGGCGCCCTCGCTCAGGTACGTGTTGCCGCGAGCGACTTCACGTATGGCCTCTTCAAGCACCCGCGCGTCCTGACTTTTCAGCACATACCCGCCGGCGCCCGCACGCAAAGCTTCGAGCACGCAGCGCCGGCCGGCGTGCATGCTCACGATGAGCACGCGCGTTCCGGGCGACTGCGCCCTGATCGCGCGTGCGGCGTCGATGCCGTTCACTTCCGGCATGACGGCATCCAGGACGGCGACATCGGGCTTTTCCGCGATTGCAGATGTGACGGCCTGGGCGCCGTCCGGCGCTTCGGCGACAACCGTAAACCCATCGCGTTCCAGCACCCATCTGATCGCCTGGCGGAACATGGCGTGATCGTCGGCCAGCAGAATACGCATCAAGCGCCCCTCTGCTTGAGAGATGATGCAGGGCGGCCGCCGTCACCCGGCGGCGACGGCATTAACAAGTACTAACGTTTCTTAATGTAGCTGCGATGCGGTAACATGCAACTGTATGGCGAAAGCGGCGAGACTGTTCGAGGTGGTGTGCCCTTGCTGCCAGGCCGAGCTGAAGATCGACCCGGAAACAGAGGCGGTAATTACCTACAAGCAACCGGAGAAGCCGCGGACGATCGAGGACATCGGCGCGGGGCTGGAGAAGCTCAAGGGGGAGGCGGCGCGGCGCGAAGAGGCGTTCCGGAAGTCGTTCGAGGCGGAGAAGATGGGCGCCGAGGTACGCGCCCGGAAGTTCGAAGAGCTCTTCAAGAAGGCGAAGGAGTCGCGGGAAGAGCCGCCGCCGGTGCGGGACATCGACCTCTAGAACGCACACAGGCCGGAAGCTGAAGCAGATCGCGCTAGAATCGGGCATGGAGGGGCCAATGGGCGACGGCGAATTCGTTACCAGGCAGGAATTCCAGCAGTACACGCAAGACGCCAAGAACCGCCAGCACCAGATGGAGGAGCGCATACGCAAGCTGCAAGAGGCGCTCGACTCGCTGATGGCGCGAATATACGACCTGGAGAGCCGCACCGATTTCGGCCCGGAGCCGTAGACCAGAGCCGCCTCAGGCATTTCCGCCTTTTGCGGCCGGCGGGGGAAACGGGCGCAGCCGCGGCGTGGACGCGAACAGGACGGGCGGGAGCCCTCCGGCGGGGACGCGGCGCGAAGGCGAAGACACCGGCGCGAGCGGGCGCAGGCGAAACGTGCGAAACGAACCCAATCCCATTTCCGGACAGTAAGCGGCGGGCGTGGATGCCATCGCCGCGGGGGCGGCGGGCGCGTTCGTGCATCGTGTGATTTGCGCAGGCAGGCGCCCGGCTGTGACAGGGCGTTGACCCGGGCGGCCGCCGGAGGCGCGCCGTGGGAAAGTGTGCCGGCGACTGTGGCCGGGCGTGGAAACGGGGGCACGCCTGGGAGGACAAACGCTCCTCGGGTTAGGGATGGCGCCTGGGATTCCCGTTTCTGTTCCGGCTGGTTCCGGGGCGACGTGTGCAGGCGCGCACGGCGTTTGGCCGGGGCCGGCGGAGCAGGCGGGGGCGGCGGGGGATTCGGGGGCCGGCGCGGGGATGTGATCCGGGCCGCACGCGGCGGGGGCGGAGGGTTCAGGAGGGTCCTCGAGGTTTTCCGGGCAGGCAGGCGCATCGGGAAGCGGGGTGGTTCTGCGGAGCAGAAGAAGGTTGCGGAGGGCTCGCTGGAACATGACGTTGAGGCGGGCTTCGTGGCGGTAGAGGACCTGCAACTGCCCGCCGTTGGCGAGGCGTACGAACGCGCGTGCGAGGGTGGCGTCGCCGGCGTCGGCGATATCGTCGTCGGATTCCTCCCATTCGAACTGCTTATCGATAGCTTCGTGGGTGAGGCTGGTTTCGATGCTCCACGCGCGGCGCTGGCGCCAGAGCGCGGCGGCCATTTCCTCGACGAGGCTGGACTCGACGGCGTCGGCTGGGGCGAAGCGTTGGCCGAGGGCGGCGAGGAGGCGTTGGAAATCCTCGTGGGACTCGTTTGCGAGCACGACGCGTGCGGCGAAGAAGCCGTGAGTAATTGCGTTTTGGGAAGAGCGGGCCTTACCGGCGGGTGTTACGGGGCCTTTCGAGCGGGCACCGTTAGCGCGGGAAGAAGCGATGCGTCTGGGTGAGGACATAGTATCTCCACTTACCATTGTAAGGGGCGCGACCAAGCGGTTTAGGGTTAAGTGGAGTGTTTTGAGTTAGTTATTGTTTGTAAACGGGGTTTGGGAGAGGGGGTGATTTTAGAGATAGGGGTGGAGGGAGTCGGGGTTGCCAGCCACATGGGTGGTGAATTAGGCGAGCACCGGCACGAACAGGCCAAGCCCAAAATGACTCGAGTGACCGAAAGCAGGCATGGGGAGGGCGACTTCGGTTTCGAACGCGATCTCCATAAAGAAGCCAATCCGCTGCCGGTTCGTTTCCGTGCTCATTCCATTGTTAGCGTGCGTCGCCGAGATGACGGCACCCGGCAAGCTCGCGTCGCCTTCCGGCGCTCGCACAATGGACCAGTACGGCGTAGGCGGGAGCGACGTGATTGTCTGCGGCTCCTCTCCAGATATTCCGAGACGGCGGACCTCGCCCGAGGCTTTGATTCCAGCTTGACGGAGGCAAGCAATGAGCTGGCGCTCTGGCGACTCAGCGTCGCGCACCTTGTACCCGCGATGGGCAGCGCGGTAGAAGTGCCTCGGCGGGACGAAAGGAGTCTCGCTTCGCCAGAGGCGGCTCTTGACAGTGCCGGTGGCCAATGGGAGGCCTTGCGGAGGTTCCAGGCTCATCGCGGTGAGCACCGGGCGCACAGGATAGCGCCCATCCTTCCACACGAGACGCTGAATCCGCTGGAGGACTCGTGTCTCAGCCAGTGTAAAGCCGTATGGGCACCAGACGTGGATCTCAGTGATCGAGCTTCGTTCCTCAGGACCGCAACGGCTGTCCAGGTTGCGAGTCGGAAGATAAAAGGCATGTTGGTGCTCCCCCTCAGCGTCTTCCGGAAAATCTTCCTTATGACCGAAAAGGGCGAAACTTGTCTGGTGATCACCGAATTGCTCTCGGAAATAACGTGACGCCGCGGCCCTGAACTGCTCCGCGAGCGGCACCGTGAATTTCAGGGGAATCGGGACGCGGCACTGCAAAGAGAACCGCAGGTAACGTGCGATTCGCGGCCCACCATTAATGGGATCCCGGCGTTCCTTTGCCATCCGAGGCGTGCGAACGACGCGGCCGGTGGGCCAGTCTTCTGGCATCTCGTAGGAGATCCACTTTGCTCCGTCAGCTTTCATGTCGGTCGATAGGAGAATATCTACAAGGTGGCTTGGCGAGTCGCCCGAATCAACACTCGGATGATCAGCGCGCCGGGCCCAGAGGTCAGTAACACGGAAATCGTCCGGATTTGGGCAGAAGACGTCGCGGCAGCGGGCCGAGATTCTGCGCCCTGAAGTCGGCCGGCACCAGCCGATCCCCTCCAGGGCTTCGATCTCAGCGGTGGTAATCAGCTCTGCCTGGCAGATGGATTCCGCCCTGCCGAAGTACGACATCCCCGCCGACATCTCCGCGAGAAGCTTCTGCTGAGTTGATGAAAGCTCGATCTTAGACCACCGAAAAACCACAGGGCCGTGAACCACGGCGAAATGATTTTCATGCCGAGTTCTCTTATACTGGGCATCTTCCTTTTCAGTCGTGGCGCCGTAATTCGGCTGGTAGTGAACCGTCTGCCCGAACGTGACTTTTCCGATGCCGATCTCTGGCAGGGCGCAGCCCAGCTTTTCGATCAGTTGCGCAGCATCTTGGCTCAACGTGCAACCCGGATGGCGGCGAAACCACGAGGACGCGAGCGCACGAACCAGCCTCCATGGACTCGGCGGCCACTCGGCTTCGCGCAACCTTACCGGATTCAGGCCCCAAGGGTGAGCATAGTAGCGTCCCCAAGGGAAGAAAATCTTGATCGCGATCATGATGCAAACTGCAAAACCAATGGCGACCGATTCTCCGGGAGGCCCGCGCGTGAGATCAGCCCCGTCAGGCTCTGTTCGGCTATAATCGCGAACGGGAAGTTGAAGCTTTGCGCGCTCGCATCCGGCTCGCGTTTCGCCATCACAACCGCTAGGCCGCCCTCGCCGCGCTTCAGCCGCAACTTACACTCCGTGCGGAGGCTGAGCTCGACCTCCAGCAACTTGAGGAATGAGGCGACCTTCCAGAGGGCGATAGCTACGAGCAGTTGGAACCGGCTGTTTTGGTGCTGGCCGGGTCGACCTTGACCGTCGACTGCATCCAAACGCAACGAAGACAGAAGACCTACGTCGATGGCGAAGCGCGCTTCGATCTTCTTTGCCGTAATTCGCGGCTTCTGGAAAATCGCCTGACCCGATTCGCTCTCGACTTGGCCGACATTGAACTTGATGCCCGGCACAGTTACCCGCTGGCATTGCAGTCCGATGATCGAAGCCGTCAGCGCGCGCGGCAGACGCAAACCCACAAAGGAGATTTGCTCGTTCGAGACCTGGAAGCCGTGGATAAGCGACATCGAGTCCAGCTCCATTACGAGCGAAAAAACTTCAGGAACTCGGGCAATCGGCATAGTCGAGCCGTCCGCGGCCATTCCCAAACTCGTCTTGATGTGCTCGGCAAGAGTCTGTTCGGCGCCGTCTGCTGCAAACCTTGCCCTCCCCTTGGCGAGGAAATCGGATGCGAAGCGATGGCCGTCCAACGTCGACGCTGTTTTGAACACAGCGCTCACACCGTTCCCAGTCTGCGCCTTCAGGTATGGCAAGCCGGACAACTGGGGTTTCAGCGTACCGTCATATTTGTTCTCCAGACATACTTCCTCCAGCCGGTTCGCCATGGACGCTTCGGATTCGATGAGGCAGATGAGGCCATCTCGTTCGGCAGGATCGGCGTATAGTACCGGGCCGATGTCCGGGAACCCGGTCGGTTGAATTCGGGGATCGCCATTCGAGGGTTCGAGTTCGGCCGTGATGAATATGCGCCTGCATCCGGCCGGAACGGTGAAACCACCGAACGTGAAGGGCAAGGGCAGACTGGACTCGCCTGTAGGTTGATTGTCGCTGATGATTGTCATCGGTTTTCCCTCGCAATGTTAATCAACTCCTGGTGGGAGTGTAACTGCTTGATAGAGCCTATAAAGGTCCTGCCGGCGGAGAGGAATGCACACGGCCGCGGCCACGCGCCCGGCCAGTTGGTGACCATAAACCGCCGGCGAGACCTCCGTTTGATTCAGGCGAACGATGTAGCGGCCGCCGATCCGGGGCTTCTCCGTACGAGCCTTGGCGCCCCACGGGTTCTTGACCCCCCAAATGCTGATCCATCGGAGGGCTTCGCTCACCGCGGACGCCAGTGACAAGGCTGAGCGCTCGCACATTAAAGCAAACGGCTGCTGGCTGCGGCGCTTCTTCCACTGGCTCCGATCTCTGCCTTGCCACTCGCATTCCAGTTCCAGCAGCGTCCGGAGGGCCGCGTAAGCGATATCTGGCGACTCCGACCCGCCGTCAGACTGAACCCCAACGCCTGTCTCATCCCTGGAGTTCTGCAAGTCTCTGGGCTCAGTCTGCGCAAACCGCCAGCCGATCAGGCTGAGCGCCTCGGTCCACCTCGCGATCAGGAAATCGTCGAGTTCGCCCCGCAGGAAGGCTATCACATCGTCCAGCGGCGCGCCGCGCACCCCGCATAAAGCAGGAAAATCATCGTCAATCGAATCGAAGTACCGTCTCCGAAAGACAGCCGCCAAATCGCGGCTCAGGTCCTCGCTGCTCCAAACACATTGTTGGCTGCGTTCGCCCCTATCGGGAAGATACCACCCGGAACGCCCAATCTTAAGTGGCAAGAGAGATCCTAGCATCGGTTGCGCGCCCTCGCGTTTGCGACCATTCTGCGGTGGCGATCCGGGTATCGATGCAAGGGCGCGGGCAATCCGAAATTCGGGCTGCGCCTCCAGTGGACTGAGGAGCTCCTCCCATTCACCCGTCGGCAGGGGGGCGAAGAATGAGGCTCTCCCACCCCGCAGTTTTTCCCGAAAAGACTCCGAAATGCACATCCGCCGACACGCGCGGAAGATGGTCTGCAGCAATGCCATGCAGTTGTCTGCAATTGGCTCCAGCGCGGCCGTCTCCATTGCCGCGTTGATCTCCGTTCGCACAGAATGGGGGCTGCGGGAATCCACTTTGTTGCCGTTCCATGAGACTTCAAACTGATCCAGAAATCGGCTGTGATCGAGCGGAGCCAACGCTAGATTCAGCAGCGCGACGTCGCGGCGCGTATCCGCGGATTCCTCTTCGTCTGCCCCGTGGGCGCTCACATAGCGACCGGTAGTAATCCAAGGCACGCGGCTTCCCCTCATTTTGAAGCGGAACTCCTGCCACCCCGAGAAGCCAGCGTCGACTCCCTGGGCGTAGAGCGCCCGAACGAACTCGGCGGAGAATCGCGCATCTTTTCCCGGAAGCCGAGCTTGCGCATCGCCCATGAAACTGGATAGCTCGGCGAAAGTCGTCGGCCTGTTCCATACCGGCAGCCAAAGAGCTGATGCGGTGCCCCTCACGTCGTTTCCGTCGTCGACCATATCCTCCGCTGAATCGAAAACAAACGGGAATGCGGCAAAACGCCTCGTGCTCGCCCCAATCGTGCGTGCGGCAGAACCGCGCAGAGCGAACGCCCCCTCGACAGCGAGGACGTAGTCCAATGGATAAAAGGGGTACTCTTCTTCAATCCAGCCCGATCCGATGTTGTAAGACTTGATAGCGTCTGGGAAGAACGGAGATCCTTTCCCCTTTGGTACAGTCGCTCCCTCCTCAACTACCCCGCAGAGTGAGGCGACCACATTGAGGCGCATCGCTTCTCGAGCTTTGCGAAAGAACACCCAGAAGTTTCGAAACACCTCAGCGTTTCCTGCGTCGCCTCTGTTCAGAAACACAGGATTATCGGTAGGTCTGGTCGACGCCCGTGTTGTAAAGATGGCGTCGAACGCCTCAGCCGCCGATTGCGAAGACTGGTCGCGGTACTCTTCGAGCAGAACGCGATCATCAGCACCGTCGGTCTGAAAGCGGTCAAAGTACTTTCGCCCAAGTTCCAGAGCTCCGATAAGCTCGCCGTCGCCCTCGAGTTCCTTCGCGAGAAGCGCCATCACGGCTTTCTTCCCGCTGTCCTTGGTGCGGATGCATATGTGCACGCCCGGCATGGTCAGGCCCAGCAAAGCCGACTGGTCCATCACGTCGAAGACGAACTCTGAGTTGCCGCTTTTGAACTTCTTTTTAACTGCATCGGTGAACTTGATCGCGCGCTCAAGAATGTCGCGCTTTGCCTCCATCTCTGCGAAAAGTTTCGCGCATGCCGCCTTGGACCAGGTGATCCGCACCTTTTTCTTTGAACCTTTTCCGGCGATAACGGCAACCTCGATGTCTTCGGTTGAAGGCAGACTGCACTGCGGCAACTTGAGCGGGAAGGGCTTCTCTGGAAATGGGGGTGCGGCGTTGTCGTCCAGCAGCGGGAACCCGTGCTCCAAAAGAGCCTCCCGGTTTGCAGTCCAGTACTCGTGCCAGGATCTGGCGTCTATTGTGAATACGACTTGCCTCTTCTCGTCGAGGCCGCCTCCTGTGTTCCATGCCGAAAAGACAGGCGTCGGCCTGTAGCGCTTCTCGAGAAATTCGATGACTGTTTCAATCGTGGGATACCTCCTGGAGTGCAGAACGAAGCATGCTTGCCCCAGGTCCCACCAGCCCTCCGCTTCAGGGTCGCGATATTCCCTTTCCGCGCATAGGGCGAGCACGCGCAACAGGCCGATGGCCTTCAGATAATGGCCGAGAATATCGTGTCGGCACCCCGTCAGAAAGAGCGGTTGCATTTCTACTTGCCACCCTCCTCTTTCTGCGCCCGGATCGAGGCCCGGATATCTGCGGCGCGAAACAGCGCCTCAAAAAACGCCAGCCGGAAAGGGCCGTAATGATCCAGCAGCCGAAGCACTCCTCTGGTGTAGCTCTCGCAGCCGTTGCGATCGCGCCCCATGCGCCGGCAATCAGTGGACAGTGCGGCACAGCCAAGCGACTCGCCAGCAATCGTTATAGCTTGGAGTTCGTCGCCATCGGAAACTCCCCGCACGGCTTCCTCGTCCTTTGGGTTTCTCGGCTGTCTTGGAATCTCGTCTCGAAGCACTTTTCTGACGCGGCCGTGGTGGCTCATGACCAGATACTCGGCAAGCAAGCTTTCGATCGGTCGGTTGCCGGCGTACTTGGCGTTTTCCGATTGGCGAAATGCCAGCGCCGACACCACCTCGTGGGCAATGCCCGGCCGGAAGGATTCCCGGAGTGCTCGTATTTCCCTTTGTAGAGCATAGCCGGTGAACTTCGGCGTGCCGTCGTTATCAAGCTCCTTAAGGCTTGGGCTGTCGGACAACGAGAACTTCGCGAGCGGGAAAAATCCGTCCGGGACGGAAATTCCGGCGCGCTCCAGCGCTTCGGTTGCTGAAACCCGCCACCGTTCATGATTCTTTCCGGTGTCGTGCCAGCGTATGCCGCGTATGGTCGCGCATCGCTCCTGGTCCGAGAGACTGGCCCCGTCGAGGGCCGCGATAGTACTCAGCCACCCGGATTCCACTTCTTCCGTATGCTGCGCAATCGAGCGCCAGCCGTGGTGGAGGCTGGAGAGCATCTCCTCGTCCGATGGCATGGCATCCTGCACATAGACGCTTGCGACGGGCCTATCCTCGCTCCCGGTCCAACCGAGGTCTGTCCGATACCCGCCGGCTGCCGCGGGCAGCAGAATGGTCATTCCCGGCACGATGTCCAGTGCCCCAACACTTGCCCATCCCGCCTCCTTGCCTCGCCACAACCAGCCTTTCGAGACAACTGCCGGCGAGCCCTTGGCCCTGCCGACGGGGACGGGGCACAGCTCCTGCTTCTGAAAGTTGGGCGAGAACCTGGGCATGTCTCCGTGATCTGATCCCGGCCATTCCCGCCACGCCACGTAGATGTCCGTCTCCGGGTCAAGACCGCGGACGAATGGCGACACGTCCGTGAACCCCAGGGAGAGGTTGGCGTCGGTGTCGAAGAAGTCGAGGAGTTCGTGCCGCTGGAGGGAATACGGCGAACGTTCGATCGAGGCTGCCGCAGCTTCGTTGATCCGTTCCAAGGCAGCGGGAGAGGCATCGTTCGCTAAGGCGTCCAAGCTCCCCCAGGCGCTATCGCACTTCCGTTTCTCGTATGGTAGATACTTCTGTTCCGCTTCCCTCTGCGCCTTTTCCCGTTCCTCCTTCTTCCTCTTCGAGGCCGGGTCCGGAGCCTCGATGCCAATCACAACGGCAAGGGGTGTAAACCCGTACGTTGCGTGGCCGGCGTAGCCGAACTCTCCCTCTCGATTCAGACGCCCGAACCGCTGAACCAGGCACGCGAGAGGCGCGATCTCCGTCCACAGAATCGCGCTGGACAAGTCCACGCCTGCTTCGATCACCTGAGTTGCGACAACGATCTGCCCGCCTGGCTTCATTGCGGAGTTTGCCAGCCGGTCTACTTGATCCGCACGCTCTGTCGAACGAAAACGCGAATGCATCAGCAGCAGATCGATTTCATCGTCGGCTTGCAGCCTTGCCTTGATGCTGTTGTAGACCGCGATCGCCCGATCGACGGTATTGCAGATGACCAGAGTTCGACGCGGGGCTTCAGGCGGAGCAGCGGCGCGGGCGAGATCCCAAACCATCCCCTTGTGCTTTTTAGCAATGGCGTCAATCACTTCGGAGGATGGCGGATTCTCGCGATCGCCAAAATTCCATTCCTTGTGAAGCTGCACGCGCTTTGTCGCCAGCCGCCGTTCAGCGATTGTTCCGGTGCGCACCGCTTTCTCGTCTGCCGATAGCTCGACAAGAAAAGAAGCGGGGCGCGTGGCACCGCGCCAGTCGCGGGTTAGCAGATGTTCTGGATTCGCCGTCGCGGAAGCATACCAGGTTACAGAGCGCCCTCCGGGATAGGAGCCGAGTCTCGCAACAGAAGCGGGTCCGGCTTGAAGCCGGAACGCCTCAAGCTGACATGCCGTCGAGAGGCCCGGCCCCATCAACTGAATCTCGTCCAAGACCCACAGGCAATCGTTGTTCAGAAGGCCGAAATGTATTGGCCAACGGTAACGGCTCATCCCGTACCCACGGTTGAGCGCCCGGCTTAGCAGCATATCCTGCGTGCCGATGAGAATCGCCGCCTTCTCGGGGTGTACGTCCCAGTCGCTGGACTCTTCGCCGCCCATCAGAATGTTCAGCCCGATGCTCTCGGTCAAGCCGAGCGCATTCAACCAGCCGCGGACATTCTTGGCCGTCTGCTCGACGAGCGTCCGCATCGGCAGGCAATACACAAGGCGGCGCGGCCAATCTGCTCTCCTGAGCTCAACTCGATTCCAGAGCCAAGCCAGTACGACTCCGGCGGTCTTTCCCAAGCCCGTCGGGATGTTGATCAGGTGAGATTCACAATTCCGCCCGCTGTCGCCACCGGCAAGCACCCGCTGGTAGGCGAACGGTGGATGGTTTACTGCTTTGCAGAAAAAGGCGACGAATTCACTACCCACGCTTGAACACCGCCTCGACGATGCATCACTTTACGAAGGTGAATTCGGAAATCCCGGCCACCTCGCAGCCATATGTGATCCTGAAGACCTCGACCGCATCTCCCCGCGCACAATCCCGCTACTGCCTGAGATGCGTGCCGAACGACCAAGCGATTTGCAAAGATATCACAATCGGGCCTAATGTGCACAAGATTTCTTAAAAGTCTGGTATTATGCTCTCCGGTCAGGAATTATACAGAAAAACGCTGCGGACGCTCGAAAGGCAATATACGGTATATATGCGCACCTCATACCTCGTCTGTTACGACATTTCGGATGAGAAGCGGCTGCGCAAGGTCTTCAAGGCGATGCGCGGGTACGGGGACCATTTGCAGTTTTCGGTGTTCGAGTGCCAGTTCACGGCATCGGACCTGGTGCGGTGCCGGGCGGAGCTGGCGGCGATTATCAACCACAACGAGGACCAGGTGCTGTTCGTGAATCTGGGGCCGGCCGAGGGGCGCGGCGACCGCGTGATCGCCGCGCTCGGCAAGCCGTACACGTGCCTGGACGCCTCCTGCATCGTGGTGTAGGTATGAGCGCTGTCACGCAACCGAGGGAAACAGGTCCGGATGAGGGGCGTCCTGAGGCGAGCCGGCCGGACGGAGTACAGCCGAACGCAGCGCAGCCCGAAGAAACGCGCCCGGCAGGGCTGCCCGACTATCTTCCCGCCAGAATGGCGAACGAGTACACTTACTGCCCGCGGCTGTTCTACTACGAGTGGGTCGAGGGACTGTTTCGCGAGAGCGCGGACACGCTCGAGGGAAAGTTCCAGCACGGCCGCGTGGACGGCGGCAACGGCGCGCTGCCGGCATCCGCAGAGGAAGAGCGGATCCACGCACGGTCCGTCACGCTTTCGAGCGGCCGGCTGAGGGCGATCGCGAAGATGGACCTGGTGGAGCTCGAAGGCGAGACCGCCACGCCGGTGGATTACAAGCACGGACGGCCGCGGGAGACGGAGAACGGCATCGAGCCGTGGCCGGCGGATCGCGTGCAGATAGCGGTGCAGGGGCTGATTCTGCGGGATAACGGGTACCGCTGCGACGAAGGCGTAGTTTACTTCGTGGCGACGAAACAGCGCGTGCGTGTGCCGCTCGACGACGCCGTGGTTGCGGAGGCGGAGGCGGCCGTTCGCGGCGCGTGGGCAGCGGCGGCGGGGACGATACCTCCTCCGCTCGAGGATTCGCCGAAGTGCCCGGGATGCTCGCTGGCCGGGATCTGCCTGCCGGACGAAACAGTTCTGCTGGAGGGAGAACCGGCGGCGGATGGCGAGCCCGTTCAACTGAGCCTGTTCGGCTCGCCGGCAGTGCGCAAGCCGCCGGCGAGGGCGGTGCGGCAGTTGCTGGCTCCGCGCACGGACAAGCGGCCGGTTTATCTGAACACGCAGGGGCTGCGCGTAGGGAAGTCGGGCGAGGTGCTTGTAGTTAAAGAGAGGGAGCAGGTGCGGCAGGAGATCCGCGTGGGGGAGATCTGCCAGTTGAACGTGATGGGCAACGTACAGCTTTCGACGCAGGCGATCCAGACGCTGTGCGAGGCCGGGGCGCCGGTGTGTTACTTCTCGATGGGGGGCTGGTTTTACGGAATTACGACGGGGCTGAACGCGAAGAACGTGTTCACGCGGCAGGCGCAGTTCAGGCTGGCGGCGGACGAGGGGTTTTCCTTATCGGTTGCCCGGAGGCTGGTAGCGGGAAAGATACGGAACCAGCGCACGCTGCTGCAAAGGAACCACGTTGAGCCGCCGGGGGAGGCGCTGCTGGGATTGAAGCAGATGGCGGAGGCGGCGGAGCGGGCGCGGGGTATGCAGGAACTGCTCGGGATAGAAGGGAATGCGGCGCGGATTTACTTTGGGGCGTTCGATGGGATGCTGAAGGCTGGGGAGGACGAAGGGCCGGGAGAGTTCAAGCTGGACTTCGAGGGAAGGAACCGGCGGCCGCCGCGGGATCCGGTGAACGCGCTGCTCTCGCTGGCGTACAGCCTGCTGGCGAAAGATTACACGATTGCGTGCCAGGCGGTGGGGCTGGATCCGTATCTGGGGTATTATCACCAACCGCGGTTCGGCAGGCCGGCGCTGGCGCTGGACCTGATGGAGCCGTTCCGGCCGCTGGTGGGCGACTCGGCTGTATTGACCGCGATCAACACGCGTATGATTACGGCGCGGGATTTCGTGCGGGCCGGAGAAGCGGTGGCGCTGACGCCGGGCGGGCGGAAGGCGTTTTTCCGGGCGTACGAGGCGAGGATGGACACGCTGGTGACGCATCCGATATTCGAGTACAGGGTAAGTTACCGGCGGCTGCTGGAGATACAGGCGCGGCTGCTCGCGCGGTTATTGGATGGGGAGATACACGAATATCCGGTGTTTGTGACGCGATGACAGGTGCGAGCGGCGGGGTGGTAACCGGAGTGCGGGAGGCGCTCGCGGCGTTGTAAGTGCGTGCTGCGGCGGGGGTTAGTGGCGGTATCCGGCATGGAGCGGGAGTTTGAGGGGCTGAATTGGTGGGGGCGGTCGCAAAGGCGGCCACAGGTGTTTGAAAACAGAATAGGATAGGGAGGCGGCTATTTCCGCGATCAGAAGATCGCGGCCCCATTGAAGCTCATGGTCTTGGGCTTTACCTTGACCGCCACGGCGCATTTCCGCGATCAGAAGATCGCGGCCCCATTGAAGCATCCGAAATATCAGTTCAAGGGATTCACTCATCGCGCTATTTCCGCGATCAGAAGATCGCGGCCCCATTGAAGCGCTGACACCTGACCGCGTAGCAGGTAATGGGGGCGGATTTCCGCGATCAGAAGATCGCGGCCCCATTGAAGCCCCACGATAATGTTTCGTTATCGTGCGTGTCAACCTATTTCCGCGATCAGAAGATCGCGGCCCCATTGAAGCAAGAGCCACCAGGCGTGAGCGCCGTTACCGGTCGCGATTTCCGCGATCAGAAGATCGCGGCCCCATTGAAGCTACTCGCCCGTCTCTTCTCCGACCGGGGCGAGTTGATTTCCGCGATCAGAAGATCGCGGCCCCATTGAAGCTGGACAACCGACCAAGCAAGAGGACATGGCGCGAGTGATTTCCGCGATCAGAAGATCGCGGCCCCATTGAAGCCGATGGACGCATCTACGATATCGTCACGACGCAAGCTCATTTCCGCGATCAGAAGATCGCGGCCCCATTGAAGCGCGTGGCGGCGGTCAAACAGCGCGTGGCCGCCGCCATTTCCGCGATCAGAAGATCGCGGCCCCATTGAAGCCGGCGCCGCCGGCGGCGCGACAGCAGAGCGAAGGCATTTCCGCGATCAGAAGATCGCGGCCCCATTGAAGCTGTACCAGCTCGTCAAAGAGAACATCCGTCCCGGCCATTTCCGCGATCAGAAGATCGCGGCCCCATTGAAGCCGGTGTGGGCTCGAGCTATTGGACTGAGCGCGGGCGATTTCCGCGATCAGAAGATCGCGGCCCCATTGAAGCTAGCGGGCGGCGAGCAGGCGGGCGAGGCCGCGGCGGATTTCCGCGATCAGAAGATCGCGGCCCCATTGAAGCTCCGGCGCGTCGGACGGAGCCGAAATAGCCTTCGGATTTCCGCGATCAGAAGATCGCGGCCCCATTGAAGCATCATCGCTGCCTACCACCAAGCGCGCGCTCCATGATTTCCGCGATCAGAAGATCGCGGCCCCATTGAAGCTAGAATCGCAGCCTGGACTCCAATGCCGGCGAAGAGCATTTCCGCGATCAGAAGATCGCGGCCCCATTGAAGCCGAATCGGCAGCATAGGATCCCGCAACGGGATGGTGATTTCCGCGATCAGAAGATCGCGGCCCCATTGAAGCCGGCTTACGCACCGGGGTTCTTATACAGCCCGCGCCAAATTTCCGCGATCAGAAGATCGCGGCCCCATTGAAGCTGGAATGGAATCAATCGTGCCGCACCGCAATTCTGCCATTTCCGCGATCAGAAGATCGCGGCCCCATTGAAGCGTACCTGGACTCGTCCCGCGTGGACGCCGTCACGCTATTTCCGCGATCAGAAGATCGCGGCCCCATTGAAGCTCGCCTGAAGATCGAAGGCTGCGAGCGGATGCCATCGAGCATTTCCGCGATCAGAAGATCGCGGCCCCATTGAAGCAACCCGTTCGCCGGGCAGCTCGAAGTGGTCGTGGACGCCATTTCCGCGATCAGAAGATCGCGGCCCCATTGAAGCTTATGGCCGATGCAACCGGTATGCGCCGCGGTGAATTATTTCCGCGATCAGAAGATCGCGGCCCCATTGAAGCCGAACGTCGCGAACAAGACGTTGCTGGATGCATACATTTCCGCGATCAGAAGATCGCGGCCCCATTGAAGCCTCGCAGTGCGATGATACCGAGGTAGTGTCCGATTCATTTCCGCGATCAGAAGATCGCGGCCCCATTGAAGCATCACTCGGGTCGCCGAAACGATCAAGCGAAATCGGCGATTTCCGCGATCAGAAGATCGCGGCCCCATTGAAGCCATGCGATCTCAAGAAGCTCCGCCCGGGCGCCACCATTTCCGCGATCAGAAGATCGCGGCCCCATTGAAGCGGTGGCATCCCGACCCGGTACTGCCGCGCACCTGTAATTTCCGCGATCAGAAGATCGCGGCCCCATTGAAGCGACAATCAGGCGTTGGCGGATAACTTGACGTTCGCCATTTCCGCGATCAGAAGATCGCGGCCCCATTGAAGCGGAGCCGTTCGGCCCCGGGTGTGGTCGACCGATTCGCATTTCCGCGATCAGAAGATCGCGGCCCCATTGAAGCTGGATGCGTTCTACCACACCGCGGCGCAGGCGCGAATGTATTTCCGCGATCAGAAGATCGCGGCCCCATTGAAGCTGCAGGGATGCATGCCGCATCCGGAAAAACGGCGCGGCATTTCCGCGATCAGAAGATCGCGGCCCCATTGAAGCACGCGTTCAAGCAGGACCACGCGGTCATGGGCGGCTTCATTTCCGCGATCAGAAGATCGCGGCCCCATTGAAGCAAGGGGACCAAGACGGAAAAGCCGCGGGTGATCGTCATTTCCGCGATCAGAAGATCGCGGCCCCATTGAAGCGGTGCCTGGCTCGAGGAGGTGAGCCGACCCGCCCCCATTTCCGCGATCAGAAGATCGCGGCCCCATTGAAGCGCTCCGGCGCTTGGCTCGCGCGGCGCCGTAGCACCTGCATATTTCCGCGATCAGAAGATCGCGGCCCCATTGAAGCGTGATCTACGGTTCCGTCTGCTCCGGAATTGAAGCCGCATTTCCGCGATCAGAAGATCGCGGCCCCATTGAAGCAACGGCACAGCCCACGACCATGCGGTCGACCACCACATTTCCGCGATCAGAAGATCGCGGCCCCATTGAAGCAGCGAGATATTCCATGCATCGTGCAATCGAATCGCCATTTCCGCGATCAGAAGATCGCGGCCCCATTGAAGCGAGTCGCGGGACTTGATGCCGCCCCATCCGTGTTGGATTTCCGCGATCAGAAGATCGCGGCCCCATTGAAGCGCCTTCTCTTTCGGCCGATACGAGAGCACCGGGCTCCATTTCCGCGATCAGAAGATCGCGGCCCCATTGAAGCCAAGCCTGTGATTGTGGAGAGGGTTTTGAGGCTGGCATTTCCGCGATCAGAAGATCGCGGCCCCATTGAAGCCCGTGGGGTTCGGGAAGGTCCACGCCGGAGCCTTCATTTCCGCGATCAGAAGATCGCGGCCCCATTGAAGCGTTGGTGCCGTGCGGCGCGTCAGGCTGGATTCTGGCGATTTCCGCGATCAGAAGATCGCGGCCCCATTGAAGCCGGCCGATACGAGAGCACCAAATCGGCCATTTTGTCATTTCCGCGATCAGAAGATCGCGGCCCCATTGAAGCACTTTCGCCGAACGCGCCATGCGAGCGTGTGGTCTAATTTCCGCGATCAGAAGATCGCGGCCCCATTGAAGCGACCCACGCGGCCGCGCTCGTCGCGCGGCGGCCCGTCGATTTCCGCGATCAGAAGATCGCGGCCCCATTGAAGCAAAAGAGCGGCGGACGAACTCTTCGGCTGGTCCAAGATTTCCGCGATCAGAAGATCGCGGCCCCATTGAAGCACGCCGGTAAACATCACCGACATGCACGCTTCTGATTCATTTCCGCGATCAGAAGATCGCGGCCCCATTGAAGCAGCACTACGTCGGGATACTTTTCGCGGCGATACCTATTTCCGCGATCAGAAGATCGCGGCCCCATTGAAGCGTAGCCGTCGCTCTCGAACGCCTCCACGGATCAAGCCATTTCCGCGATCAGAAGATCGCGGCCCCATTGAAGCGGGGCCGTAATCGTCCGGAACAGCGGCGTGCGCCAATTTCCGCGATCAGAAGATCGCGGCCCCATTGAAGCGCGTGCTGCGGTGCTCTTGCCACTGCCAGCCGGTCCATTTCCGCGATCAGAAGATCGCGGCCCCATTGAAGCTGGGCTCCCGCACGTCCGGCCCTGGAGCGCTCGGAGTATTTCCGCGATCAGAAGATCGCGGCCCCATTGAAGCTTTGCCGGGCGCCACTCGATTCACCGGCGGATGTCCTGCGGCCGGCTGACCGGCGGCAGGTTTGGCGAGCGGGCGCGCTAGACGATTTCCGCCAGCAGTTCCGGCCGCGGCGCGGGGATTACGACCTTATTAACGAGCAGTCCCTTCTTAGCGACAACGGCGGCGCCGGCCTCGACCGCGCTGCGGACGGCCGCCACGCTGCCCGTCATGGTGACGAAGGCCTTCCCGCCGAGCGCCACCGCGAGGCGCAGTTCGAGCAGCCGCACGTTGGCGGATTTCGCCGCCGCGTCGGCGGCCTCGATGAGGGACGCCACGGAGAAGGCCTCGAGGATGCCGAGCGCCTCGAGAGGGCCGGCGGGCGCGGCGCCGCCGAGCGCCGGGAACACCGATTCGTGCACGTTCGGAATGACGAAACTGTCGATTTTCGAGAATCCGGCCGCCAGATCGCCGGCGGAGACCGCCGCCTGGACCGCGGCGACGCCGCCCCGCACCATGACGATGAACTTTCCCGAGCACACCGGGCGTGCCAGTATCAGCTCGACAGCGGCGGCCTTGAGCATGGCGTCGGAGACTTCGAAACCAGCCGCGATGCTTCCCAATTCGATAAGTCCGATGGAATTTCGTGCCGCCACGTTTTATCCCGTTATCTCGATGTACTCGTCTGTAACCGCGGTTACCCTGCCGCCGATGCTTGCGTGCAGGTCGGCGCCGAGGTCTTCGGGCGCCACGCGCGCGACCGGCCGGCGCGCGGTTACCCTCTCGCCTTCGCTCACGACTGGAACGGCCGGCTTGCCGGCACCCTGGCGGAGCGCGATGCGCACGCGCGCGGGCTCCAGATTCAGGTCATCAAAAGGCGCGCCGCTATCGTACTCCTCGACGCGCAGCCTGCGGCGCAGCATGGGCAGGGGCACGCGCCGGAATTCCCTCATCGGATGCACGCGGGGCGCCCGCGGCTGCTCGAACTCGAGCCCGGCGGCGAGGAAGCCGCGCCCGGCCTTATCGCAGGCCTCCTTCGGGTACAGATCCTCGGGGCAGGCGTAGAGAGTGCAGATGCCGCAGCCGCAGCAGAGCCGGCCCCAGGGGCTCAGGTGATCCCCGCCGGTTTTCGTAAAGCCGAGCGAGCGCATGACCTGGTGAGGGCGGACGTCGTAGCCGAGGAGGTAGCGCGGGCACAGCTCGGTGCAGTAGCCGCACTGATCGCAGGCGGATTTTCCGATGTGGAGCATAGCGGGCCCGGGGCGGCTGCGGCGCCCGACCAGGTAGTGATCGCGCGGCAGGACGACGAGCCCGGCGGTGGTTTTCATAACAGGCTGATCGAGGCTGCCGGCGAGCGTTCCCATCATGAGCCCGCCGATGAAGACGGCGAAATCCGGCGCCAGGGCGCCGCCCGCGGCGGCAATCAGATCGCGGATGGGGGCGCCGACCGGGGCCCAAAAGGATTTCGGTTTCGCTACCGCTCCGGTAACCGAAACGAACTTGCGGGTTACGGGGATGTTTTCGGCCGCGAGCGCGATGTTATGCAGGGTCTCGACGTTATTCACGACGCATCCCACCTGAAGGGGGATGCCGCCCGGGGGGATCAGCCGCCCGGTGGCGCTGTAGACCAGTTCGTACTCGTCGCCCGAAGGGTAGAAGTCGCCGAGGGAGACGAGCTCGACTGGATCGCCGCCGAGTTCGGCGCGGATCGCGTCCATGGCGGCGCGGTTCTTGGCCTTGACGCCGAACTTGCCCTGCTTCGCGCCGGTGGCCCGCATCATGAGCCGGAGGCCGGCGACGATTTCCGGAGCGCAGCGCTTCATCAGTTCGACGTCTTTATGGACCAGCGGCTCGCACTCGGCGCCGTTGGCGATGACGTACTCGACGCGCGAGGCGGCCTTGACGTACGCCGGGAATCCGGCGCCGCCCGCGCCCACAACGCCCATCTGTTTCAACCGCGCCGGTTCCATCTGCGGAATCCCAATTATATCGGGTATCTTGAGAGCATCATGATGAGCATGGCCCAGGCTTTCCTTCCCGAGTTCGATTACGAGATGGCCAACACGCGCCGCACGCTCGAGCGCGTGCCCGAGGACAAGCTCGACTTCACGCCGCACGAGAAATCGAAGAGCCTGATATGGCTGGCGAACCATATAGCCACGATTCCGGAATGGGCGCCTCTGATCATCGACTGCGACGCGATCGATCTTGCGGCGATGCCGCCGCGGCCGCCTCTGCCGGCCACGCGCGAGCAACTGCTCGGGGTATTCGACGCGGCGGCCCGCCGCGCGCGCGAGAAGCTTGCAGGAGCGTCCGACGAGCGCCTGCTCAAACCCTGGCGGCTTCACATGGGCGAGCGCGAAATAATAAACATGCCGCGCGCAGCCGTCTACAGGAGCATGGTCATGAATCACCTGATTCACCACCGCGGCCAGTTGACGGTCTTCTTCCGGCTTAACAACGTGCCGCTGCCGGCGCTGTACGGGCCCTCGGCGGACGAGCAGCCCTGATTCCGGAGCACTATCAACTCGCGTAGAATTCGGGAATGCGCAGACGCACGTTTCTCGGCGCGACGCTGGCCGCGCCCGCCTTCAAGGCCGCCGAGGCCGTCCAGGATCCCGCATCCAGGCCCAACGGCCGCCTGAAGATCAGGGCCGTCGAGATATGGCGCGTTGAAGGCCGCCGCGAGACCGTCCGGGGGATCAACAACCAGTACCAGGCGCAGGCGATCCACATTTACGACGAGTTCCGCCCGGCGCCGTATCGCGACGACCCAGCGCCTAAGAAAGCCGTCGTCCCCACGAGCGCGCTGTACCTGAAGATCAAGACGGATGCCGGGCTCGAGGGCATCTACGGACCGATCGACAAAGAAGCCGCGATCGTCGTGGATCAGCAGTTGAGCCCCTTCCTGATCGGGCGCGATCCGATCGCCATCGAGGCGCTGTGGGACCAGATGCACCGCAGCAACCGGCACTCGCGCGCTGGGCATTTCGAGATGGGCGTCAGCGCCGTCGACAACACGCTGTGGGACCTGCGCGGGCGCTACTTCAACGTTCCGGTGTACCGTCTGCTGGGCGGGCCGACGCGGCCGTTCGTCGAGGCGTACGGCAGCACGCTCGGCTCGCCGGTGGAGCCGGCGCCGGCGCGCGCCCGCGCGATCGAACTGAAGAAGGCCGGCTTCACGAAGCAGAAGTGGTTCCTGCCGTATGGCCCGGGCAGCGGCGCCGGGGGACTGAAGCAGAACGTCGAACTGGTGAAGGCGGTGCGCGAGGCCGCGGGCGACGACGTGGACCTCATGTTCGACGCCTACATGGGGTGGGACCTCAACTACGCGATTTCCTGGGCGAAGCAGGTGGAGCAGTACCGGCCGCGCTGGATCGAAGAGGCGTTCGCTCCGGAAAAGATCTCGAGCTTCGCCGAACTGCGCCGGTCAACGACGATTCCCGTCGCCTCCGGCGAGCACATCTACAACCGCTGGGAGGCGCAGCAGTACATGAGCGCCGGGGCGCTGAACGTGATCCAGTGCGACCCGGAATGGTGCGGGGGCGTGAGCGAACTGGTGAAGATTTGCGCGCTCGCGTCGGTGTACGACGTGCATGTGGCGCCGCACGGGCACAGCATACACACGGCGCTGCACGTAGCGGCGAGCCAGTCGCCGATGACGTGCCCGATGGTGGAGGACCTCATCATAAAGATGCAGTCCTACTATCATTTCGAGAAGGACCCGCCGGTTGTGGAGAACGGCCGGATCGCGCTGCCGGAGCGGCCGGGATTCGGCATCACACTGGACCCGGCGAAAGTGGAAAAACAGACGCTGGTACACGGGGCGCTGGAGGCGTGACCGCGCCGGGGCGGTGAAACGCCGTTTTCGAGAGGGGCGGCCCGTTCCGGACGTTTTTATTTGATGCGGTACAGATAGAGCGTGTGGCTGCGGCCTTCGCCGTCATCCTCGATGGTTTCGGTTTTATCTGGCGTCCAGCCGGAGAACTCGAAATCGTGGGAGACCACGCGCGCGCCCTTTTTGAGCTGGCGCTCCAACAGGGGCTGCACCTTATCGTTGGAGGACGGCAGAAGGTAAACCGTCACGAGGTCGGCGGAGCTGTAGTCCTGTTTCATGATGTCGCCGTTGATGATGCGGGCGCGGCTGGACAGGCCAAGGCTCCTTATACGCTCCATACTTTGCTTCCAGAGATCCTTGTCGAACTCCACGCCGGTGGCGTCGGCCTTGAACTTGCGGGCTGCCATGATTACGATGCGGCCGTCGCCGCTTCCGAGGTCGAACATCTTCTCGCCGGGTTTCAGTTCGCCGAACTGGAGCATTTTCTCAACGATGGTCTCCGGCGTCGGGTAGTACGGAGCGAGCTTATCGGTATGCTCCTGCGCGAGTGCGGCGGCCGCGAGGAGCCCGAAAATCGCAAGGCGTCGGAATAACATGGAGAACCTCGCTTAATGGTACCTCAGTGATATAAGACGCAAACGGGAGCGCGAAAAGTCCGGCTACGGCTCGATGGTGATGTGAACCCGGTTGCTGGCTTCGGCGCCGGCCTCGATGTAAAGCTCGGCGGAACCTGCATTCACAATCGGGGGAAGCTGTACTTCGACCAGATACAAGCCGATGTAACCCGGGGCGAGGACGGCGCGCGTCACCTCGACTGGAGAGCGGTCCAGGAACGCGCGCACGGGCGAAACGACCTCGGGCGGGTCTTGCGCCGGTCCAGGGCGCCCGGCGGGCCACTCGGGCCGAACGGCGCCGAGTCCGGTAGCGAGGATCTGCAAACGGTAATTCGATCGGGCAGGGTTCATGCCGTCGAGCAGAACGCCGTTATCGGCATTCAGGACCAGCGGCGTGCCGTCGCGGTCGACGAAGATGGCCGGCGAAACGGCGCGGACGGGCAGGGGGAGATTCAACGGGCCCGCCGCCGTCTCCAGAGCCAGCGAAACGCGCCCGTCCACGTTGAACGGAACTTGTATTTGCGATTCGGAATCCGAGGTTGCCAGCACCGGGAAGGAGACTCCATTCGCCTGGGCGCCGGTTACCTTGCGGCCCAGCAGGCTCAACAGCGAGCCGGGCGCGGCGGGGCGGCTGCTGAAGTCGGCCGCGTTCACGAGTTTCGGGCTGCGGTAGCGGTGCGGCGCCATGGCGGCGTAGACGCCATAGCCCTCGAGCGCGACAAACAACTGGTTACCGCCGGGATCCAGACGTACATCGAGAGCGCGCGCCTCGGGCAGGCCGGCGAGCTGGGTCCAAGGCCGTGCCGGCGCGGGCGAGTTGAGGTCCGCCTGCGTCATAAATACGCCGCTGTCGGTGGCGGCGTAGACGGCGCCTGCATCGCGATCGGCGGTGACGCCATGAGCCGCGCCGCCGGGCAGGCCGGATGTAATGTCGTCCCAATACTGCCCGCCGTTAACGGTCCGAAGGACGCGGGGGCCTTTGGTAGCTGCAAGTGCGGCAAGGGCCACGCGCGGATCCTGCGGGTCCACCCAGATGCTCTCGACGGCGCCGTGGTCCGCCCCGCCGGAGGCGTTCCAGGTGCGCCCGGCATCGGTCGAAACCCAGATTTGGCCGCCGGCGCCGCCGGCATAGAGATAATCTCCAGCGGCGGCGGTAGCGGAGATCTCCGCCCCGATTGCCTGCGACGCCGCCCGGCGGGCGATCTCGCTTTCGTCGGGACCGACGGGCCTCCAGGCGCGTTTCTCGCCCGGCGCCCATTCGACCACGCCGAACCCGCCGGTTACGATGCGAACGCCGAGCGCCGTCTGCGGCAGGCCGGAAAAGCGCTTAACCGGAAGATTCGGCAGGGTTTCGTTCAGGCCGATCCAGGAGACGCCCCCGTCCATGGATCGCCACAGACCGACGTCGTTGGCTACGACGACCTCGTCGCCATCGGCGGGTGAGACAGCCACGTCGTGCATGCCCCCGCCGATCACCGAGGCGTTGCGGAACGCCGTAAGGTTTTTCCAGGACGCGCCGCCGTCATCCGAGCGAAAGAGGTTGTCTCCGAAGGCGTAGAGGCGCCCCTGGCCGGCGGGGCTGCGCCGCACGCCGCCGGCGCCGGGCGGAGGGGGCGGCACGCTGTCGTCCACGGGGGGCGGAACCGCTGTAGCCGGCCGCCATTTTTCGCGGTCGGAGGTTTCGAATACGTGTCCGGAAGCGGTTCTAACGAAGAGGACGGAGCCGTCCGGCGCGAACCACGCGCGGAGGACGGGGCCCGCTCCCGGCGAGGCCAGGGGGGCGTCGATGCCGCCGTTTCCGATGTGGCGCCAGTCGGGCGCCGGGATGGATTGCGCGGCCGCGCTGGCGGGAATCAACATCGCCGCCGCGAAGAATGGCACCCAAAGGCTATTTCCGGCATGGGTGCTGCCGGCGCCGCCCGGCACTGTGGCGCTACGACACATCGGATGGGTCCATTCTATCGCGCATTCGCCTCTTGCCGAGTAATATCGGCGGGGAAAGCGATTCCGGCAGAAGAGTTTCGCAAATTTCCCCAAAAGGATGTGTTTTTGCAGTGCAATTTCGATGGTAGACTATAGTGTCGAATCAGCCGGGGTCGTCGCGGTCGGGAACCCGAGCGGGGTCTTGTATGCTGCGGTGGAATGGAATTGCGGCTGCTGTAGCGCTGCTAACGGCGGCAACGGGCGTAGTGTGCCCGGGGCAGACGCCGGGCGGCGATCCGGCGGCGAAGCTGATCACCGTCACCGGGCGCGTCTCCGTTTTGCGCGATTCGATCCCCTGGGCTCTGGATGTGGGCGACACAGTTAAGCCGCACCAGGTGATAGTGACCGGTCCGGACGGTTTCGCGGTTTTCCAAGTATCGGATGGGAGCCGGTTCGAGGTTTATCCGAATTCGCGAGTTACTTTTCGCGATAATCCCGGCGACTGGCGCGATCTGCTGGAGTTGATGCTGGGCCGGGTGAAGGTACACATACAGAAGGCGCTCGGCGGGCAGCCGAATCCGAACAAAGTACACACGCCCACGGCGATCATCTCGGTACGCGGCACGGTGTTCGACGTATCGGTCGAGGACGGAGACACGACTCTTGTCGTGGTGGAAGAGGGCCAGGTGCAGGTGCAGCACCGGCTTCTGCCTTTCAGCGCGCCGAAATTGCTGAACGAAGGCGAATGGGTACGGGTTTACAAAGACCAGCCGCTGGCGCGCAAGTCGGTCGACCGGGGCGGCGTGATCCGTGCGGCGCTGCGGGCGGTAAGCGAGGCCATTTACGCCGGCATGACGCAGCCGTCGCGTGGGGGCACGATGCCTCCCGCGGGGGGCGGCGGCAGCAGCGGCGGAGGACTCCCGGGTGACCACGATCCCAACAAGCCGCCTTCGTCAGGGGGCGGTTCCGGCGGCGGCACAACGCCTCCGAGCAACCCGCCCGCGCCTCCTCCGCCTGGCCAGTAGGCGCGCGATCGCACTCTTAATCTGAAACCTCTTGCGGGGCCGGCGCGCTGAATCCGAGCATGCGGGGCCGGTCATGCGAAACTGGTTTCAGGGAAAATGTCCAAGCTAATTGCAGTACTGCTCGCATCCGCCACGCTGGTTCCGGTGTGGGCGCAGAGCGAGGGCCTGGCGCCGGAGTGGGAGGTTCGCAAGCAGCTTGCCGCTCTGGTGGAGCACGTGGGGCAGTTTAAGCCGGTGCTGGAGAAGATCGATCCCGCCGGCTGGAAGGGCGCACCGGCGGAATACGGGACGCAGCTCGAGCGCGTGCGCGCCGAGATCGGCTATCTGGTGACGACCACGCAATCGCTCGAAAAGCGGCCCGACCGTCTTACCCTGGCGCTCGAGGCCTACTTCCGTATGCAGTCGGTGGACCAGATGCTGCGCTCGCTCGAGGCGGGCATTCGCAAGTATCAGAATCCGGCCATCGCGGATCTTTTGCAGGGGCTGACATCGCAGGCGGCTGCCGACCGCGAGCAACTCCGGCAATACATAGTGGATCTCGCCGCCGACCGCGAAGTCCAGTTCCGTGTGATGGACGAAGAGGCGCAGCGCTGCCGCTCGACGCTTTCGCGCCAGCCAAAGCCACATCCGGATGCGAAAAAGGAGCAATTGAAATGAGCGACGCGCGCACATTCAGTTGCAGCATATGCGGCGATCCTTCCACGGACCTCTGCCCGTACTGCACAAAGGACGCCTGCTCGAAGCACCTTTGCGAGAAGTGCCACCGTTGCAGCGACTGCTGCTCCTGCGAGTTTCCGCTATCGGCCGAAGAGGCGCACCCGCACACGGCGGAGTAGCTACTCGTACCTGAGCGCCCGCAGGGGCTCAACACGCGCCGCGCGCCGAGCCGGCACCGTGATCGCAATCAGAGCGACCGCGAGCAGCACCACCGGCACCACCACAAACGTTACTGCGTCGGTCCCGGACACCCCATACAGCAGCGATGCAGTGAAGCGCCCGAGCGCGAGCGCGATTCCAAGCCCGATCACCAGGCCTGTCCCCGCGACGAGCAGACCCTGCCGCAACACCATTTTCAGCACGCCGCCTGCCCGGGCGCCGAGTGCGATCCTTATGCCGAACTCGCGCGTCCGCCGCCGGACGGAGTAACTCATAACGCCATAGAGCCCGATGGCAGCCAATGTCAACCCGGTGGCGCCGAAAACGCCCAGCAGCGTGGCGCACACGCGCGGCAGCAGCATCGCTTTGTCGATGTGATCGCTCATCGTGTCTGTGTTGAAGATGGCGAGGTTCGGGTCGAGCGCGGCAATTTCGCGCCGCACGGCGGGCATCATCTGGTACGGATTGCCCGTGGTTTTTACGGCGATGGAGATGCCGAAGAAAGTCATCGCATTTTCCGGCTTCGGCTCCAGGAAAATGTAGGCGCAATCGGCCTGCTCCTCGCCGAGCGTCCGCGATTTCGCATTTCCAGCGATGCCGACTACTGTATAGGTGCTGCCTTGTGCGGATACGCGCTGCCCGATGGGATCAGCCGCGCCGAACAAATCGCGCGCCAGCTTTCCGTTGACAATGATGCCGTCCCGGTCAGTCTGCGCATTGAAATCGCGGCCTCGCAGCAGCGGCAGGCCCATGGTCTCGAAAAATCTGGCGCCGACGTTATACACGTCCGCACCGACGGACTTGTCCTGCTTCGCGCCCTCGGCCTTGAAATCGAACGACGCCCCGGCAAGGCTCAATGGAAGGCTGTCCACGAACGTCACCGATTGAACACCCGGCAGCGCCGAAACGCGCTCGCGGAGTGCCGCCACGAACTGCCTCGTCCTCTCAGGCGAGTAGCTGTTCGTTTTCGGATCCACCGTCATCAGCAGAACGTTCCCCGGGCGCATGCCGAGATCGATGGACGATGCGTTCTGCAAACTGCGCAGGAACAGGCCGGCGCCGGTGAGCAGCACGAGCGACAGCGCCACCTGCACCACCACCAGCGTGTTCCGCATCCCGAACCGCCGCGAGCGGCCGAGTGCCGAAACCTGTTCCTTGAGGGCGCTCACCAGGTCCGTGCGCGTGGCGCGCAGAGCCGGCGCGAGGCCAAACAGAACGCCGGTGACCACGGTCAGCGCGGTGGTGAAGAGTAAAACGCGCAGGTCCGGCGTGAAATCGAAGACAATGGGCAGCGGAAGCGGCAACTGGACTTTCGTAATGGAGGTCGCCGCGAGGTACGCAAGAGCGAAGCCGGCGACTGCGCCGAAGGCGGCCAACAGAACGCTCTCCGTGAGCAGTTGGCGAATCAACCTGCGCCGCCCCGCACCGATCGACAGCCGCACCGCTATCTCCTTCTGCCGCGCCGACGCGCGCGCGAGCAGCAGGTTCGCAACATTCGCGCAGGCTATCAGCAGTACGAGCCCAACCACGACCATGAGCACAGCCATGAGCCCGACCACCTGTTTGCTCATGCCGTCGATCAGCCCGCCGGCCTTCTCTAGCGTCATCGCGCTGCGGCGGCGGTTCTCGTCGTTCTTGAAGTAGGTGTCGTCGATGCGCCGCTTGACGACGTTGACGGCCGCGAGCGCCTTCTCGCGCGAAACGCCCGGCTTCAGGCGGCCGAGCAGCATCAGCCAGTTCGAGTTGCGCTTCTCGGTGATGTCTTCGTGACCGATATTCGCGATGTCGGGAACCATCTGCTCAACCATGGTGAGCGGAACCCAGAACTCGGCGAGGATGCCGCGGTCGGTGCCGCGGAACCCCTTCGGAGCAACGCCGACGACGGTGTACTTCGCGCCGTTTAGAATCACATGGCGGCCGGCTATGCCGCGGTCGCCGCCGAAGCGCCTCTGCCACAGCGCATAGCTGAGCACCACGACGGAGTCGCGGCCTTTGACCTCGGCTTCGGCTGGAACAATGCCGCGCCCGATAACCGGCCGCACGCCTACCACGGAGAAGTAGTTGCCGCTGACGAGCTGCCCCCAAACGCGCTCAGGCTCGCCGCCCCCGCCGATGCTGGCCGGAGCCAGCGGGAAGTGCGCGGAAATGCCGTCGAAGACGTCCTTCGTCTGGTCGCGGTAATCCCTATAGTCGGGCTGGGACATGGAGCGGCCGCCGTTGAAGGAGAGCAGGGTTTCGGGATCGGATACTGGCAGGTTTCCGAGCAGCAGTCCGTTGACGATGCTGAAGACGGTGGCGTTGGCGGCAATCGCCAGGGCGATCGAGACGACAACGACGGCCGTGAAGCCGGGGCTCTGCCTGAATGTGCGTAGGGCGTACAGGATGTCGCGCAGCATGCCTTATATACGAAACCGCGCGGGAAAAGTTCAACCGCGAGACACGCGTCCGCCTGATCTGCACCGTTCTTCCCCGTTCGCGCCGGCTCACGGCCCCGCTGCATTTGGCGCCGCCCTGCCCCGCCAGCGGGGCCGTGTGATAATTGGCGTATGCGCAGCCTGGCAACAGCAGCGGCCCTCCTGGCCCTGTTCGCCGCGCCGGTCCCGGCCGGCGAAATGACGAAGCTCACCATCGAGGTGCGCGACCACTACGACAAGCCCGTCGATCGCGCCGCGGTGGTGGTACGGTTCGTCGCGGGCCGTTCGGTGAAGAAGTTCGGCAAGAAGGTGTATAAAAGCTGGGAGCTGAAGACCAACCAGGAAGGAATTGCGCGCGTTCCGCTCGAACTGCCCCAGGGAAAGATACGCGTGCAGGTGATCGCGAAGGGTTATCAGACCTACGGCGAAGTCTTCGATGTGAACGAAGAAGAGCGGACCGTTTTGGTCAAGCTAAACCCGCCGCAGCCACAGCACACCGAGCATCAGTAGCCGCGCAGCAGCCGCTTGCGGTCCGCGCGCCGGAGTTCCTCGGCGGCCGCAGCGCGCGCTGCAAGCGCGGCCCTGCGCGCCCGCTCGATCAGCGCTATAGCCTCGCGAGGATCCGCACACCTGGCCAGTTCCGCGTTAAGCGCGTCGCCCGCTTCGGCGAACCTGCCCGCTGCTATGAGTTCGAGCGCCGTCATGCCGAATACATCTGCTGGGCTATCCGCATGGATTCGAACATGCCGGTGTAGAAGGTCACCTGCTGTTCGAGGCCGGCGATAAGCGCATCGGCCTGGCCGATTCGTTCGGTCATCTGCTGGCGGAACAGATCCACGCGGTCCTGCTCGGCGTCGATAAGTTTGTCCTGGCTCTCGATCATCGAGGCCACCAGATCCGAAGCAGTGTCGATAGCGCCGCTATTGGAGCCAGCGACAGCCGACAGCGTGCTGTTGGCCGAGGAAACGAAGCCGTTGAGGACGCTCATCACCGCATCCGGATTGCCCCCGGCCGCCGCATCGAACCCGGACGCGTTGAACTCGAGCCGGCCCTTATCGGTGAACGTGAAGCCGAGCGCCGTCAGATTCCCAAGATCGCCGGAGGGCGCCTGGTAGCCGGCGACATCGCGCAGAGCGTCGCCGAGCGTGCGGATGAGCATGTCGCCTGCGAGCGCGCCGCCGGCCTGGCCGCGGTGCGCATCGAGAGCCTCCACGGCCGCGTTATACGCCGTTGCGAACGCGGACAGGGCGTTCTTCACGGACGCCGTTGTGCGGGACACGGTGACGGTCGTATCCACACCGGCGGCGCTCTCGCCGACGAGTGTCATCGACAGGCCGGGCGAAAGCGTTACGGTCCGCGAGTCCGTTTCGACGGGCACGCCGTTCACGGTGTATGTAGCTTTCGATCCCGTGGCCAGGGTATCGAGCAGCTCCGTCGCGCCATCGGCGAGCGTTATGGACACCGCGTCGTACGCATCGCTGCTCAGCGACAGGCGGTAGTCGGGCGCCGAGGACGAGCCTATGTTAACGATGGTGGCGCGGACGCCCGCGCCCGCCGCATTGATGGCGTCCGCGAGCGATTCGAGCGTCTGTGCTTCCGGCGCGATCGTGACGGACTCGCCGTTTACGGCCAGCGTGAACTCCGAGCCGGCCGTGATGTTCGCCTTTGAGGGGTCGGCGACGACATTGAGCCCGTCCTTGCTCATGGTCGAAGTCTGCGCCCCGAGCGCAGTGACGCGAATTTTATAGGAGCCTTCCGATACGCCGTCGCTCAGCTTAAGGGAAACCACGCCGTCATTCGATGTCGAAGAGGAGAACGAATCCAGGCCGATCGCCGAGCCGATCGCAGCCAGCGAGCTCGACAGAGAGCTGAACTTCGATTGCAGGGTGGTGAGCGCGGTTGCCTGGTCTGTAAGCCTGGTTTTTTCCGAGGAGAGCTGGGACAGATGCAGACTCTGAATCGACACCGCGCGGTCTATCACCGATTGGAAATCGCTCGAGTACCGGCTTGTTCCGCTGAAGATCGTGTTATTGGCCATTTTCGCCGCCTGGTTCAATACCGGGCCAGGGCTTCCGCCTCCACGACCGCCGGAAGCGGAAGCCCCGGCCCGCGGCCGGCCACATGCACCGGCCTACGCTCCGTTACCGTGTGAATTACCCGCGCAGGAGGGCGAGCAGCGCCTGCGGAGCGGAGTTGGCCTGCGCCATCGCCGCGAGCGAAGCCTGCTGGATCACCTGCGCCTTCGTCAGGTTGGCCGCTTCGGCCGCGACATCGGCGTCACGGATGCGGGATTCGGCGGCCGAGAAGCTCGCTATCTGCGACTGAGCCAGGTTGATGGCGTACTGCAACTTGTTCTGGCCCGTACCGACCTGGCCCTGGATGCGGCCGAGGTAAGCGACCGCCGCCGAAAGCGCCGACACTGCCGCCTTCGCGTTAGCCGTCGCGTCCGTGGCGGCGGAGGCGTCGGTGGCGCTGGTGGCGGACATATTGTCGGTGATGTTCTCGATGGCGCCGGTTACGCTGTCATCCGTCCGTGCAACGCTGAAGTCCGAGCTCGACTGTAAGTACATCTCATCTCCGAGCCGGATGACATCGATGCCGCTGCCCGCGAGCGCCGCGCGCGTTTTATTGAAGATCACGTCGACGCTGTCTGGGGCATCGCCGTCAATGGTCACCTGGTACGTGTCGCTACCCTTGGTGAAGGTGACCGTGCTGGTGCCGCTGCCGGCGGCAGCGCTGACGGTTCCAGCCGCAAAACGGTACCTGCCGGTGTTCACGATGGCGCTGTCGTTCGCGACCGCGCCGCTGATCTGCGCGCCCGGGCCCGTGGCCGCGTCGATGGCAACGGCGAAGGAACCCGAAGACCCGACCACGAGGTCGTGCGAGGTGGCGTCGATCGAGACGGAAATGCCGCTGCCGGCCAGTCCCGCGTTGAGCTGATTGACGATCTCTTCGCCTGTGACGCCGTCGGCGTCCCCCTGCACCGTGACGGTGTAGGTAGACCCGGCGGTTGCGAACCGGAAGGTCTGGCTGGAGTTGCTGCCCAGGTACTTGCTGCCGTCGTCGAAGGTGCCGGCGACGAGCGTGGTGTTCGTGGCATTGCCGTCGATGCTGGTGCCGGCGAGGCTCATGGCGTTAGTGGTCACGAGCGAGGAGGTTCCCGAGAGGTCGATGGAAACCTGCGCGTTGGACTGGCCCGCGCCGCCGCCGATGAACACACTGATGACCTGGTTGAACCGGCCCGCGGTGCTCGTGCCTGTGCCGAGCCCGATGTTGGCCGCCTGGCGGTCGATTTCCGTCTTGAGCGCCGAGTACTCGTCGTTCAGCGTCTGGCGGTCGCCGGTAAAGGTGCCCGAAGCCGACTGGGTCGCAAGCGTCTTCATGCGATCCAGCATTTTGGAGATGTTGTTGAGTCCGCCGTCGATGATTTGCAGCACGCTGAGGCCGTCGTTGGCGTTGCGGACGCCCTGGGTCAGCTCCGTCGTGTCGCTGCGGTACTTGTTGGCCACAGCCAGACCGGCCGCGTCGTCGCCGGACACGGTGATGCGGTAGCCCGAAGTCAACCGCTGTATTGTTTTGCTCTGGAAGTCACTGTTGACCCTCAGATTGTCCTGCGCTTGCAGGGAGGGGACGTTTGTCATTACCGAAATCGACATGGTTCACACACCTTCGTGTTGGACTGGCTCCGGATTTTGTCCGGGCTTGAATCCCGTCACCAAGGCTTATCGGAGCCGTGGACCAGGATTTGAGCGGGACCTTGAGCGCCGCCGCACAGCCGGGCGGCGATCAACTCTCCGGCGAGGGCGTTGCCGGCTTCGTTCCAGTGGCCGAAGCCTCTGGCGGCGTTGGCGAACCCGTGCAGGAACGTGCCGTTCGCCTCGGCCCAATCGGCCATCGCGGGCGCGAGCGTTATGGCGGGAATGTGCTCGCGCGCGCACAGCGCGGCGATGCGGCGGTCGGGGTAAAAGAGGTCCGTGCTGCCCACGTGTTCCGCGAAGCGGCGGCGCACGGCTGTGTCGGGATAGACCTGAATGCCGGTGGAGAGCGTCACGACCTGGAACCGGCGCCCGCGCGCGCGGACCTCGTTGTTCATCTCGGCGATCAGCGCCTCGGTGACGTTCCAGGCATCGCGCCAGCGCTCGTCGCGCGGCGGCGAGAACACCTCGCCGTCGATGCCGGGCTCCTCGCCGGCGACGGCGCCCGCACCGGGGGCGGCCGCTTCGCGGCGGCTCTCATCGCGCATTCCGAGGGCGATGCGCGCCTGGGTGAGCAGTTGCAGCAATCGCAGGTGGTTCCGCGCTGAAGCGAGCAGGGAGCGGAGCCGGCGGACGGCGCCGGAGGTTTTCAGCGACGGCAGGTGTTCGCGGAAAGAGTCGTCGAGCACGAGCCGGCGGTTCTTCAGGACGAAGTACGGCACCTGTTCCCCGCGGTTCAGCGCGCGGCTGTTGTTGCGGACGTCGTTGCCGCTGAAGAAGGCGAGCAGCACAAGGTCGGGATCGTAGCGCCAGACGCGCGTGCGCAGGGCGATGAGTTCCTGCGCGGTTCCGTAGCCGGAGACGCCGAAGTTGAGCACCTCGGGTTCGCGCCCGTCCAGCGCCGGGCATCCGCGGAGCCTGCGCTCCAGCACCGCCCAGAACGCGTGGTTGCGGTCCACCTGCATCGCCTCCGCGAACGAGTCTCCGAGCACGGCGATACGATAGACGCCCGGCGGCTTGGCGACGGCGTGCTCGCGGTCGCGCATGCCCGCGCTGTTTATCTCCACCCACGAGTTGCCTTCTTTATCGAAGCGTCCCTGCGCGCCCGGGCGGAGCGCGCCGCCGAGGCCGGGGTCTTCTATATACCACTGGGGATAGGATACGCCGGCCACGCGAAGCGCGGCCTCCGCGGCGGCCAGTGCGAGGACGACGACAGCGGCCATCAACGCGGCGTTTTTGAGCATACGGGCCGGCACGGCATCAATCCAATTCGAAGCGGTGGGCGTAGGCGACTTTTAGGCCGGGGTCCTGATCTTCCTTGCGGAGATAACAATTACCCACGGCGAGCGCTTCTATGTCGGTTCCCATGAAGCAGCGGAAGGCGTCTTCGGGAGTGCAGACGATGGGCTCGCCGCGCACGTTGAAGCTGGTGTTGACGATCACGGGGCAGCCGGTGCGTTCCTTGAACCGCGTGAGCAGCGCGTGATACCGCGGGTTGGTGGCGCGGTGCACGGTCTGTATGCGCGCGGAGTAATCGACGTGGGTGACGGCGGGGATCGAGGAACGCGGCACCTTAAGCTTGTCGATGCCGAAGAGCAATTGCTGATCCCGCGTCATGGGAATACGGCGCTGCCCGGCGACGTTCGCCACCAGGAGCATGTAGGGGCTTTCGCCCTCGAGTTCGAACCAATCGGAAACGTCCTCCTCCAGAACCGAGGGCGCGAAGGGGCGGAACGACTCGCGGAATTTCACCTTGAGGTTCAGCATGGACTGCATGCGTGGGGAACGCGCATCGCCCAGAATCGAGCGGTTCCCGAGCGCGCGCGGTCCGAACTCCATGCGCCCCTGGAACCAGCCGACGGCCTTCCCGGCGCACAGCGCCTCGACGACGGTGTCGAGCAGCATCGAATCGGGCAGCACGTCGAAGCGCGCTCCGGCGGCGACGAGCCGGCGCTCGATGTCTTCCTGCGCGAATTCAGGCCCGAGATAGGCGCCGCGCATGGCGTCGGCTCCGGCGGTGAAAGCGCGGGGCAGGCCCTGCTGCATGTGATATGCCGCGAGCGCCGCGCCCAGCGCTCCGCCGGCGTCGCCGGCGGCGGGCTGCACCCAGATGCCGTCGAAGCGTTTGTCCCGGAGCACTCTTCCGTTGGCGACGCAGTTGAGCGCCACGCCGCCGGCCAGGCAGAGGTTCCGCGCGCCTGTGTCCTGTTGCAGAGACCGCGTCATACGCAGGACCACCTCTTCCAGCACAACCTGCACGGAGGACGCAATATCCATGTGGAACTGTTGCAGCTTGTCTTCGGGTCTGCGCGCCGGCGCGCCGAACAGGGTCTCGAACGCGGGGCTGATCATGGTCAGCCCGGTGCAGTAATTGAAATAGTCAAGATTCAGGCGGAACGAGCCGTCCGGTTTGATGTCAATGAGGTTCTCGCGGATGTGCCGCGCATACCGCGGCCTGCCGTAGGGCGCCAGGCCCATCAGTTTATACTCGCCGGAGTTGACTTTGAAGCCGGTGTAGTAGGTGAAGGCGGAGTAGAGCAGGCCGAGCGAGTGCGGGAAGTGGATTTCGCGCAGAACCTCTATCCGGTTTCCGCGGCCCAGCGCGGCGGAGGTTGTGGCCCATTCGCCCACGCCGTCCATCGTGAGGACGAGCGCCTCGGCGAACGGCGAGGGGAAGAATGCGCTGGCGGCGTGGCTCACGTGATGTTCGGCGAATAGCAGCCTGTTATTCCAGTCGAAATGCGGACCGTGTGCGCGCAAGTGGCGGCGGAGCACGTCCTTCTGGAACAGCTTTTCGCGAACCCACAGCGGGATGGCCATCTGAAACGAGCGCAGGCCCTTGGGCGCGAACGCAAGATAAGTTTCGAGGAGGCGTTCGAACTTAAGAAAGGGCTTGTCGTAGAACGCGATGTAATCGAGATCTTCGAGCCGCAATCCGCCGTGGGCGAGGCAGAACTCCACCGCATGGCTGGGGAAGCGCGCGTCGTGTTTCCTGCGGCTGAAGCGCTCTTCCTGTGCGGCGGCGACAATTCGGCCGTTTTCGACGAGCGCGGCCGCGCTGTCGTGATAGAAGGCGGAGATGCCGAGCACGCGCATACGCCGTCTCCCTAAAAGATTGTGTAAATGAACGGTGCGACGGCGGTGCTCTGCGCAAGCAGCAGAAGCGCGCCGAACGCGAGCATCACCAGAAGGATCGGGAGCAGCCAGAACTTCTTGCGCGCGCGCATAAACTCCCAGAGCTCGGCGACTATCGACATCACATCCCCCCTTAGGCGCGTGCGCTTAGCGCCGGCGCCCGCATCCCTGAAATTCGCAAGCTAGAACTGCCGCGACATGGAGCCCGGCTCGGGGCCGGGCGGCCGCCGCTCGATCCAATAGCTGGCGGCGCCGGGCTCGCGGCCCAGCCGCAGCGGATCTCTTTTGAACAAGCGCATCAGCACCGCCACCGGAGTGAACACGAGATAAAAGAGCAGCGCGGTGATTATGGGATTGGCGATGCGGCTCAGCAGCAGTCCCAGTTTCATCCACAGCCGGTTGGCGGGGCCCAGCGCGCCGGGAACCGCCAGCGCCATCACGGCCGCAGCGGCGCTTAGCGCCAGGGCCCAGATCCTGGGGGGCTTTCCCGAGAAGAGCGGCCAAAACCCGTACAGCAGGAACGCGGCCGAAGACACCAGTCCAAAAGATCGCTCCGACGGCCCGGTGATTTCCTCTCTGCGGGTAAAGTCCTCGTGGGTGCTCACAATCCCCTCCGGCCCCCTCTGCAATCGATTCGATTATAACACGCCGATTAATTCCAGTTAATTTATGGCTGAATTCAAACTACAGCGGAGGTTGGCGATGCGCGCCGGAACCCGCTAAGGAGGAGATGAGAGCTGTTTGGGGCGCCGGCGGGCGCGGCGGACCGCCGCCGGGCGGCGGCCGGAAGAACGGGGGTTTTTCAGGCGCGTGGGAGCCGGCGGTTCCTGGCCGCAGGCGCGGCGGCGAGCCGGGGGGTATTGCATGCGAGCGGTCAGACTCCGGGCTGGGCCGACTCCCAGAATTTGGCTTCAGCCCAAATCGCCGCAAGCAGCAGAAAGACCATAATGCTTCCGCACAAAGGCAGGATCATGGCGACTCCGATGCCCCACAGGTTTGCGAACAGCCCGAGGGACCAGGGAGCGAGCATGCCGCCGGTCATGGCGAGGCAGTAGATGCCGCTGTAGAAGCTGGGCTGGTAGTTCGGGAAGCGTTTACCGATCTTCTCCGCGGCGAGGGGATAGACAGAGGCAAAGCCGGCACCCACGAAAAGCAGTCCGACAGTGGCGCCGAACCGGTTATTTGTGGCCAGGAGGATGGTGCAACCGAACAGCGCCGCGATGACGCTGGCGCCGAGCAGGCGCGCGTGGCTGACGATGGGGAGGATCGAGAGCACGACCACCCGTCCCACCATCAGCGCCAGCCAGTAGAAGGCCAGAAGGATCAGGGCTCCCTCGGGGCTCGTCCCCACGCGGCGAGTCAGAAACAGAGGCAGCCAGCCGGCGATCGCCCATTCATTGCCGAACTGAAAAAAGAGCAGCAAGGCGAGCAGGACGGCCGCCGGGGTCCGGAACTCTTCCAGGCCCTTCCGGAAGGAGGGGCTCGGGAGGTCGAGCTGCACGCTTACGCGCCTGATGGCGTACAAACCGGCGCCGTAGCCCGGCAAGGCGGCGAGCAGTATCAGGATGCTCGGCACGGTATACATGAAAAACGTGCCGGCGACGAGAAGGGCGGTGACGGCGCAGCCGAGGCCGAAGAACGTTCCCGACAGCGACAGGGTTGCCGAGGGATTCATTCTGAACACTGGCGTGACCGCATGAAAAAGCGCGAGGTTAAGGAGGCCGTTGCCGCATCCGAGGAGGGCTGTTCCAAGCATCCGCCACCAGAACGGGGTTGCAGGCGAGAGAGCGGCGAGGTACAGCAGGGACCCGCAGGCGATGCCGCAGCCGCAGGCCAGCGCGAGAGATAGTTTCCGCCTGGGGATCACGTACCGCCACAGCGGCACGGCGGTGAGGATTCCGATGTTCATGGCGAGGAAGAAATGGCCTGCGATCAGGAAATCCTCGGTGAGGTGATATCGCCAGACGGGGAGTATGGCGCCCAGGAACGAAGACAGTACGCCGGACAAGAACCAGCCAGCCAAGGTTTTGCGCACCAAGCCGGACTCGAGCGGAGAACCGCCGCTCAACCCGTCCGCGGAGCTTGCGGCCATTCAAGACATTGTAACCGGAACCGCACCGGGCGGCTTCGCTCCCAAATAGCGTATCGGATATCCAGGAACCCATATGAAGGCGCTACCGGCGCCGCTCCGGTGTAAGTGTTTTCTACAATTTACGTTTGGAAAATAGTTTGCTAAGGACGGGATGGGGTTAGAAGAGGTTTTGATCGCTTTGGGGGCAGTTGCCTTCTCGTAAGCTCTCCCCATACCCCGCCGGAACAGCGGGGTTCTTTTTTGGATCCCGCATTATCGGTTACACTTCGCCCGGAATGCCATCGCCCTACGCCCGGTGGATCGACCGGTGGGAAAACGAACTGGCGGCCCGCGACAGCGGCCGGATGGTACGCCCTTTCGAATGGGGTTTGGAGTGGTTGGGCATGGACCCTGCGACGCCCGACCCCGCAGGCGCCATCTCCGAGGCTGTATCCCGCTGGGTTGCCGATTCGGCGAAGTTTTACTCCTACGAGACGCCGGCGGACTACCGGCTCGAAGCCGGGCACCTCACGTTCACCAGCCCGGTGGCAACACCGCACCAGGAGAACAATACCGTTCACGCCACGTACTTCCCCGCCCCGCGCGCCCGCGGGCGCGCCGTTCTGGTGTTGCCGCAATGGAACGCGGGGGAGGAGGGGCACCGCGGTTTGTGCAAGCTGTTGAACTGGTTCGGCATATCGGCCCTCGACATGTCGCTGGCATATCATGGCCGCCGGATGCCGCCGGAATTGAGCCGCGCAGACTACCACGTTTCGAGCAACATCGGCCGCACGATCAACGCCTGCCGGCAATCAGTGGCCGATGCGCGCGCCTGCCTGGACTGGCTTGAGCGGCAAGGCTACGAGCGCATCGGAGTTCTCGGGACCAGTCTCGGCTCGTGCATAGCGTTCATCGCCGCGGCGCACGACAAGAGGCCGCGCGCAGCCGTGTACAACCACGCCTCGACCTTTTTCGGGGACGTCGTTTGGACGGGCCTGGCGACGCGGCATGTCCGCGAGGGATTCGAGGGCGTGCTCACGGCCGGCGAACTGCGGCATTACTGGAAAATAATCAGCCCGTTCACCTTTCTGGAGAAGATGAAGGGGCGTGGAATGCGTTCGCTGATCGTATGGGGACGTTACGATACGACTTTCCTGCCCTGCTTTACCCGGGAGATGATCGCGGCGCTGCGCGAATGCGGCGGCCTGGTTGAGACGGCGGCGCTGCCGTGCGGGCATTACACGATGGGCCAGTTCCCCTTCAATCTCATGGACGGTTTCACAATGTGCCGGTTCGTGAGCCGGAATCTTTGATTGCGGGCGCGGCAGCGGGTTTGACAACCCCGCAGACGCCCCATAGGATGGAGGTATCACTGAGGAAGGAGGTGGTCCAGGAAATATGTTATCTGGCAGTAGTAGACCTCGTGAGGTGGCTGACTGTTAGAGCTACCGTTGCCAACGTAGGGTGGTTCCGGTCAGTGGCGGGACCCAGTTCCTGTGGACCGGCTGCCTCACGATCAGGCGGATGAGCCGCAGCTCATCCCACTATGGCTACCTTGGACCCCGCTGTGGCGCGAGCCGCAGCGGGGTTCGGTGTTTATTGGCGGGTCTTGCGGCTCAGGCGCGGGCGGGTTAGAGTTGAATTCTCCCCGATGGCCGTTCTGCCTGCCCAAACCGAGTTCGAGAGCTGGAGCGCCGCAGGATCGGGGCTCCGCGTCGAGTATCCGGCCGCCCTGCTGGAGCAGATTTGCAATGAAGCGATCGAGGCGCTCGATGCCGCGTACGGGGGCGCCGGCACAGGCGGGGTGCTGTTCGGCACTTACGCGGACGGGACGGTCCGCGTCATGGCTTCCCGGCCTCTGGCCTGCGAACACGCCTACGGCCGGCGCTTCCTGCTCTCGGAACGGGACTGCGAGAACCTCCGGCTGTTGCTGTCGGCGCCGCGGCGCGACGCCGGTCTCCGCGGGCTGGTCCCGGTCGGCTGGTATCACTCCATTCCGCGCGGCGGACCCGCCCTCACCGCCCGCGATGCCGAGGTCCACGACCGTTTTTTTCCACGCCCTTGGCATCTGGCCGTTGCCATTCACCCAGAGCGGGAGGAACCGTCGGCGGTCGCATTCTGCGTGCGAGACGGCGCTTCCCGGGCGCTGTTCAAGACGAGAGTGCAGGCGCGAAAGCGGCCTGCGGCGGAGCTAGCACGGGAGCGGGCGGCGGAAGAGCCGGCGCCGGGCGCTGTAATCCCGGAGGCACGGCAGGCTGCGGTGCCGGCGCAGCCCGAGGGCTCGCCCCACTGGGAGGCACGGTCAGAACAGGCCGCTTCCGGGCCCGCCGTGCCCGAGGGAGGACCGCGGCAGGGGCCCGGCGCGGGGTGCGGGCCCGAACGGGAAGCCGGGCATTCGGCGGCCGCGGACACGCCCGGGCATGCCGCCGGGCGAGCTATCCCGATAGAGAAGCTCGGCCCGGAGCTCTCAGAAGAAGCGCCGGCGACTGAAAGAGCGGCGACTGTGCCCGGAGTCGTTGCCGGAGCGCCCGGCGCGGCATTGGCGCCGGGCACATCGATGGAATCGCCGGTTGCTGCGGCGCCGGTGGAGAAGGCGCTTCCAGCGGGAGCGGTTTCCGGGGAGGGCGGACCCGCCGCGCCGGCGGCATTCGAGCCCCCGCCGGCCCCGCTACTTACGATTTCCAGGTCGCAGCGCGCGCTTTTCCCGGCCGGGACCAAGCCGGAGGGTCCTGTCACAGGAGCTACAGCGGGCGGGGATGTGGCGCCCGAGGGAATCGAAGCTGCTGTTGGGGAATCGCCCGCCGCGCACCGGCGGGCATCGGAGCGCGACGGCGGGGATTTCGAAGCGCCACTGCCTGCCTGGGCGCGGGCAGGAGAAACACAGAAGCGCAGGCGGTGGTGGGTTTGGGCGATATGCGCGGTGGTGCTGATAGCGGCGATCGCCGGCGGCGGGGCCTGGTATTTTGGAGGCGCCGGCGCAAAGCCCGAACTGGCGCTCTGGGTTACGGACCTCGGCGGCCAGCTCATGATCGAGTGGGACAGGGCGGCAAAGCCGGTGCAGCGCGCGGTTGGCGGCAGCCTCGAGATCGTCGATGGGGGCGAGCACCTGGCGATAAAGATGGACGGGGAGAAGCTGCGCGAAGGCAGCGTGGATTACGTCCGCCGCAGCGAAGTGGTGGACGTGAAGCTGACGGTATCGCTGCCGGGGGGCCGGACGGTGGCGGACAGCATAAGATTCCTGGGCCCGCCGGTGGCGCGGGTTCCGGTTGACGATGTGGTCCGGGAACGGGATGCGCTGAAACAGCAGGTGGACCGCCTTAAAGCAGAGTTGAACAGCGAGCGTTAAAATCACTTCTGATGCTGCTCCCACAACTGCGCCAACAGGTACTCGAGGCCAACCTGGAGCTTTCGCGCCGCGGCCTTGCGATCTACACGTTCGGGAACGCCAGCGGCATTTCGCGCGACGGCGGGCTGGTGGTGATAAAACCGAGCGGCGTGCCGTACGAGACGATGCGGCCGGAGCACCTGGTTATTACGGACCTGTCCGGACGCGTGGTTGAGGGTTCCCTGAGGCCGTCGTCGGACCTGGCGACGCACCTTGTGCTGTACCGGGCCTTTTCGGGGATCGGGGGCGTGGTGCACACGCATTCGGCGCATGCGACAGCCTGGGCGCAGGCGGGGCGGGAGATCCCCTGCCTGGGCACGACTCACGCGGACTACTTTTACGGCCCGGTGCCGGTGACGGCGCCTCTGGCCGCCTCACGCATCGCCAGCGAATACGAGGCGAACACAGGGCATGCCATAGTGGAGCGCATCGGCGAAGCGGATCCGATGCAGGTTCCGGCGGTGCTGGTGGCCTCGCACGGCCCGTTCTGCTGGGGAGCCACTCCGGCGGAAGCGGCGCACAACGCGGTGATCCTGGAAGAAGTAGCACGAATGGCCTGGCTCACTGCCGCGCTAGGCGATGCCAAGCCGGTCCCGCAGGCGCTGCTCGACCGGCATTTCCTGCGCAAGCACGGTGCTGCGGCGACTTACGGCCAGCGCTGAGGGGTTCGGGCGAAGGCTTCGAGGCGGAGAATTCCAGTCCTGTAGCGCCCAAAATGTGAAGCGCCGGTGTCTTGAATTTGGCAACAGGCGGTGGCGTTCGGCAACACCGGGGCCTACGTTAAGATTCCTCAGCGCATAACCAGAGCCGCAGGATCGCTCTATTGCGTAAGGCAACACGAGTAAAATTCAGGCTATTACCAGTGCAAAGATTTGAAACAGTCATTCTGTCTGTGTTTTCTATGAGTTGGCGGTATTAATACATCAACGTCCGAAATCGGCCCTGAGAATGCCTTTACAACGGCGGATCCCGTGGAGGGCCATTATGGTAGCCTTGTTGGTTGTTGCAACATTTCTCGCGTTTATAGCCGTCGACTTTTTGCTGCACCGTGAGAAGTACAGGTTCCGCGTAGCGGAACAGGAAGCCGCGGGTGAAGATGCCGGCCCCGTACCGGTGGTAGCGGGTGTGATGCTGCCGGAGAGCATTGCATATCATCCGGGGCACACGTGGGCGCTGGATGCCGGCAACGGGCGTGTGCGGATAGGTTTAGATGAGTTTGCCGCCAGTCTTCTCGGGAGTATCGAAAAGATTGACGTTCCGCAGCGAGGCCGCTGGTTCCGCCAGGGGGAGAAGGGCTGGACGGTTCACACTTCGAACGGCGAAGCGCAGATGCTGGCCCCGGCCGAGGGCGAGATCGTGGCGGTCAACGACAAAGCGCTGGCGAACCCAGAGACGGTCATCCGGGATCCCTACGGCAGCGGCTGGATTCTCGAGATTTTCTCTCCCGACGTGGCGGTCAGTATGCGGAACCTGCTCTCGGGAAGGTTGGCGCGGCGCTGGATGGAGGAGTCGGTGGCCGAGCTGCGGCGGACTCTCTCGCCGGGGCCGGCGCTTTCGGCTCTGGACGGCGGGCGCATCGACCCTGCGGTGGGCCGCGAACTGCCGCCCGACCGCTGGCGCGAGGCCACGCGCACCTTTTTCAGGTCCTAGAGAGGCCGGCAGACTATGCGAGCGATTCTCTTTGACGTGACGAAGTGTGCCGGGTGCGGGTCTTGCATGGCGGCGTGCCGTGAAAAAAACGGTTTGCCGGAGACGAGCGCGGAAGACCTGGCAGCTCAGCAATTTACGGTAGTGAAGACGGCCGCCGGAAAGGGCGGAAGCGAGTTGAACTACCGGCGCATGTGTATGCACTGCGTGGATCCGACGTGCGCATCGGTGTGTCCCGTAGGCGCGCTGCACAAGACTGCGAACGGACCGGTGGTATACGACCCGGAGATCTGCCTTGGGTGCCGCTACTGCTTGCAGGCGTGCCCGTTCGGCGTGCCGCGGTACGAGTGGACTTCGCTGGCGCCGCGCGTTCGGAAGTGTTCCTTCTGCGCCGACCGGCTGGCCGAGGGCAAGATCAACGCCTGCGCCGAGGCGTGTCCGACGGGCGCGACGCTCGCCGGCGAGCGGGAGGAACTGCTGGCCGAAGCGCGTTCCCGGCTGAAAGCGGAGCCTGGGAAGTACGTTCAGAGAATTTATGGCGAGCACGATGCGGGCGGGACGAGCGTTCTGTACATCTCGCCGGTGGATTTTTCGGCTATCGGTCTACCCGAGAACCTGCCGGGCGAGCCGCTGCCTTTGCTGACGCAGGCGGCGCTCTCCAAGATACCAGCCGTTGTCGCGGCCGGAGGATTTCTGCTGGCGGGCCTGTGGTGGCTTACCGAGCGCAAAGCCGAGGTGGTGAAGGCGGAAGGAGCGGACCGATGAGGACGGTGCGTCACGTCTTCTGGCGCGTGGCGGCGCTGGCCATACTGGCAGCGGGCGCGTATGCGGCGTTCGTACGATTCACGAGCGGCATAGGAGCGGCGACGAACCTCTCCGATCGTTATCCGTGGGGGTTGTGGATCGGTTTCGACATTCTCTGCGGCGTAGGTCTGGCGGCGGGCGGGTTCGCAATCACGACCGCGGTATACATACTTCACATGGAGCATTTGCGGCCGGTAGTGCGGCCGACGGTGCTGACGGCGTTTCTCGGGTACGTGCTGGTCGTAGTCGCGTTGCTGTTCGATTTAGGCCGGCCGTGGAACATCTGGCGGGCGACGGTGTGGTGGAACCCGCACTCGGTGATGTTCGAGGTGGCGTGGTGCGTGATGCTGTACACCACGGTGCTCGCGCTGGAGTTCTCGCCGGTGGTATTCGAGCGGCTGAGATGGCACACGGCGCTGAAGGTTGTGAGAGCGGCCGTAGCGCCGCTGGTGGGGCTCGGGTTTCTGCTTTCGACGCTGCACCAGTCGTCGCTGGGGAGTTTATATCTGATACTCCCGACGAAGCTGCACCCGCTGTGGTACTCGCCGGTTCTGCCGGTTCTGTTTTGGATTTCGGCTGTGGGGACGGGGCTGGCGATGGTGATTTTCGAGAGCGGGCTGAGCGCTCGCGCGTTCGGGCGCGAGCTGGAGTTCGGTCTGCTGCGGGGCATCTCCAAGGTGATGGCGCTGTTTTTGGGGATGTTTCTGCTGGTGCGGTTTCTGGACCTTGGGATGCGCGGCTCGCTGGGCTACGCGTTTGTGTTTTCGGGAGCCGGATCGTACGAAGCCTGGATGTTCTGGCTGGAGGCGGGGACGACGGCAACGGCGGTGCTGCTGGTGTTATCCTCACGCATTCGCGGCAATCCGCAGGGGCTGTTCGCCACTTCGGTTCTTGCGTTATGCGGATTCCTGCTGAACCGCCTGAATGTCTCGACGACGGGCCTGGACAGATCTTCGGGCGTGCGGTACTTCCCGTCCTGGATGGAAGCGGCCGTAACAATGAGCATAGTCGTAATCGGAGTTATCGCATTCCGTTTCGCGGCAACTCACCTGCCGGTTTTCCACACCGCCGGGAAGCACGACAATAAAGAGATGGAGACGCCGGCAGTATCGGCGTATGCGGAACCTTAGCACGAAGCTGATTATCGGACTGGCTGCCATTCTGGCGGGCGCGCTCGCTCTGCTGGGATGGGCCAATCTGCGTGTGCTCCGCGACAACCTGGAGACCACCGTAGTCGGGAACGAGCGGAGGATGGCGGACGTGATTTTCCGTTCGACCCGCGACGGAATGCTGCGGAACGACCGCGAGCAGCAGGTTCAGATCATCCACAACATAGCCGCGCAGCCGGGAGTGAAGAAGATCCGCATCATGTCGAAGAGCGGGCGGATAGAGATCTCCTCGGACCCGGCCGAGCGGGGGAGGATGGTAAACAAGAGCGCCGACGGCTGCATCATCTGCCATTCATCCGCCGAGCCGCTGACCAAGCCGGCGGGCAAGGACACGGTCCGCATCTACCGCATGGGCGAGGAGCGCGTGATCGGCCTGGTGCGGCCGATTGAGAACGAGCCGGCGTGCGCCAACGCCGCGTGTCACGCGCATCCGGCCTCCCACCGGATTCTGGGGGTGCTGGACGTGGTGTTCTCGCTCGGGCAGGTGGACCAGGCGCTGGCCGAGCACGAGCGCCGCATGCTGGCGCAGGTGGGGTTTTCGGCGATAGTGATGCTGGGGTTCGTGGGGCTGCTGGTGTACATGCTGGTCAGCCGGCCGATCAAGCAGCTCATAGCCGGAGTACACCAGTTCGCGGCGAAGAACCTGTCGTACCGGTTTGGATTCAAGCGGCGGGACGAGGTGGGCGAGTTGGCCGCGGCCTTCGACGACATGGCGACGGAGCTGGAGCTGCTGAACCGCACGCTGGAGGACCGCATCCGGCGGAAGTCGCACGAGCTGGAGCTAGCGCAGGAGAAGCTGATCCACTCGGAGAAGCTGGCGTCGCTGGGCCAGCTCTCAGCCGCGGTGGCGCACGAGATCAACAACCCGCTGGCAGGGATCTACACTTACGCCAAGCTGCTGGAGAAGAAGCTCGCTCCCGGGCAGCCGGTTTCAGAGTGGCTCCAGACGATCCAGCACGAAAGCCGCCGCTGCGGTGGTATTGTAAACAATCTGCTGGTATTCGCCCGGCGCCAGCACACCGAACTTGCGCCTGCCGACATAAGGACAATCATCCAGCGCACGGCCAATGTCGTGCAGCACAAGCTGGAGATGAGCGGCATCGAGCTGGCGATTGAGGTCGCGGATCTTCCGGCGGTGGTATGCGACGCCTCTCAGATACAACAGGTACTTACGGCAATAATCATAAACGCCGCGGACGCGATTACCGGGGCGGCGGCGCAGCCCGGGGCGGCCCACGGCAGCCCGGCGGGGAAGGTGGCCGTGCGAGCGGGTCTAATGGAGGACGACCGTGTGGATATTTCAGTATCGAACAACGGCCCGCCGATACCGAAAGACGTGCTGCCGAAGATATTCGAGCCGTTCTTCTCGACCAAGCAGGCCACATCGGGAGTAGGACTGGGGCTGGCCGTAGCGTACGGAATCGTGAAGCGGCACGGCGGAGACATTCAGGTGGAGACAGGCGCGGAGACCACGTTTCATGTGATCCTGCCGATTGGAGATTCGGTCCCGCCGTCCGCCGGCAACTTGGAGAATGGAGATGTCCGACAAGCTATCCATACTGATCGTTGATGACGAACAGGTCGTGCGCGACTCGCTCGTCCACTGGTTTACGGAGGAGGGGTACGAAGTAGACTCGGCCGACAATGCCTCCGACGCGCTCTCGAAGCTCGCGAGCCGCGAGCTGGATCTTGTGATCGCGGACATACGCATGCCCGGCATGGATGGCATAGAGCTGCTGGAGAAGATCCGCTCCGAGCAGTTGGACACGAGCGTGATCATCATGACGGGCTACGCCTCGGTAGAGACGGCGGTGCGGGCGCTGAAGCACGGGGCCTTCGACTACATCACGAAGCCGTTCGACCCGGACGATCTCTCGGTGGTGGTGCGGAACGCGATGGAGCAGCACAGGCTGCGGCTCGAGAACCGGATGCTGCGCCAGCAGTTGGCGGACAACAGCCAGTGCCTGGGAGAGCTGATAGGGCAGAGCGACGCAATGCACCACGTTCGCGAGCAGATCGAGACGGTGGCGGGCGTCGATTCGACGGTTCTGATCGAAGGCGAGAGCGGCACCGGCAAAGAGCTGGTTGCACGCGCGGTGCACCGTCTGAGCCCGCGGCGCTACAACCCGATGGTGGTGGTACACTGCGGCGCGCTGACCGAGACGCTGATCGAGAGCGAGCTGTTCGGGCACGAGAAGGGGGCCTTCACGGGCGCGCAGTACCGCAAGAAGGGCAAGTTCGAAGCGGCGATGGGCGGGACGGTGTTTCTGGATGAGATCGCCGACATCAGTCTGAAGACCCAGACGGACCTGCTGCGGGTTTTACAGGAGCGCGAGATTGTACGCGTGGGGGGCACGCAGCCGATTCACGTGGATTTCCGCGTGATTGCGGCCACCAACCGCAACCTGGCGGACCTGGTGAAGGAAGGGCGCTTCCGCTCCGATCTGTACTACCGGTTGAACGTGTTTACAATCCACCTTCCGCCGCTGCGCGACCGGCACGGAGACGTGCCGCTGCTGGCGACGTACTTCCTGGACAAGTACTCGCGGCAGATGAGCCGCAAGTTCACCGGCTTCGACCGGGCGGCGATGGACACACTTATCGCGCACAACTGGCCGGGAAACGTCCGGGAGTTGGAGAACATCGTGGAGCGCGCGGTGGTAGTGGGGCACGAGCCGCTGGTACGGTCGCACGATCTCGCCGTCGCGCGTCCGGCTTCCGGGCCCGAGGACCTTTCTATCGACACGCTCGAGCGCAGGCACATCGTGCGCGTGCTCGACGACTTTGCGTGGAATCAGACCCAGGCGGCCAAGGCGCTGGGGATCGACCGCGTCACGCTGTATCACAAGATCCGGCGGTACGGTTTAAAGCCCCCGGCCAAGGCGGCGAAGGTGTAGCCGGACGGAGTTGTGGGAAGCAATAACAGTCCCATTCTGGTTCCGATCGGAGATTTTCCGCGCGACCTGCTCGAGCGGCTGTCGAAGCGCACCGACATGCGCATCGGCGACAAGTTCGTAGATCTGGCGCCGGCGTGGAACTCGGCCCGGAGGCAGTACGATTCGGCGTGTCTGCTGGCGGAGTTGAAGAGGATCTATGCGGGCGTTGTTATCGGCGCCGCTGCGGTAGATCTATTTGTGCCAGTGCTCTCGTTCGTGTTCGGCGAGGCGGACATGCCGGGCCGGGCGGCGATATTCTCGATTCACAGATTGCGAGAGGAGTTCTACGGGCTGCCGCGGAACGCGGCGCTGCTGGAGTCGCGGGCGATCCGGGAGCTGTGGCACGAGTACGGGCACACGCGCGGGCTGGCGCACTGCGAGGACTGGCAGTGCGTGATGAGCTCTTCGCACTCGGTGGCGCAAGTAGACGCGAAGAGCGACCGGTTCTGCCTTGAGTGTTCGGCGAAGCTGGACGCGCTGGGCGGGTGAGGCGCGGGCGAATCGCGCGAGAGCGCGACGGGACGCGTTCCCGCGCCGGCCGCGACCCAGGCCAAACGGCCTGGATCGAAGCGGCAGGCCGGAAGGCCCGCCCAAGGCGTGGAAGGGCTTCCTAGCGCGGAACGGCGCCCGGGAACACGTAGGCGTACATCAGCACGAGGCACCCGACGATGACGGCCAGCGCGAGGCTGTGTACGGCGATTTTCCGGAAGAGCAGTCCTTCTTTACCCTCCTGTCCGGTCGCGGCGCACGCGATGACGAGCGACTGAGCCGCCACCATTTTGCCCATCACGCCGCCGGCGCTGTTGGCGGCGCCCATGAGAATCGGGCTGATTCCGAGCTTATTGGCCGTGATGACCTGCAAGCTGCCGAACAGGGCGTTAGAGCCGGCATCGGTGCCGCTGAGCGCAACGCCGAGCCAGCCAATAAGGGTTCCGAACAGGGGGAACATGACGCCGGTGCGGGCGAGCGCAAGGCCGAGCGTGGCGTCCATGCCGGAGTAGCGGGTGAGGTAGCCCAGCGCGAGCATCGCCATGATTGCGGCGATGCTGTAACGAAGGCGGTAGCAGGTATTGTTGAAGACGCGGAAAGCGGCCCGCCAGGACATGCCGAGCAGACGCGCGACGAGAAGGCCGGCGAAGAAGGTTCCCGTGCCGACAGCCGAGAGCCACGCAAAATCGAGGATAGCGGGCTCGGCGTACGGGGTATGGACGGCAGGCGGCTGGCGCACGACTGCGAGATGGAGTCCCGGCATAGGCATTTTGATCGACACCGCATCGAGCACCCGCGCGATGGAGGGAACGCCCCAAACCACGACGAAGACGGCCAGCATGAGGAACGGCGACCAGGCCACGACGGTCCGCCGCAGGCTCGGCCTGGGGCCGCCGGGCTGCTGCTTCAGCGCGAAGCCTTTCCACGGCTCCCCGGGCCGCCAGACTTTTCCGAAGAAGAAGGCCAGAATCAGGAGTGTGCCGATGCCGCCCATAATATCGACGAGTGCGGGATCCATGTAGTTGGACCAGAAGAACTGGATGCCGCCGAAGGCGAGGCCCGAAGCGAGCAGACCCGGCCAGATTTTGAGCACCTCGCGGGTGGGCGCCATGAGGCGAATGAGCCAGAACGGCAGGATAAGGGTGGTGATGGGAAGAATGCGGCCCACCATTGCGCTGAAGTGCATTTCCGGGAGGCCGGTGACGACGCCCAGCGTACGTATGGGGTTGCCGAGGCCGCCGAATGCCACCGGCGCTGAGTTCGCCAGCAGGCACATGAGCGCGGTCTCGAACGGCGGGAAGCCGAGGCCGATCATCATGGCGCCGGTGACGGCGACGGGGGCGCCGCCTCCGCCGGAGCCTTCGAGCAGCGCGCCGAAAGCGAACGCGATCAGAAGCGCTTGCAAGCGGGGGTCGCCGGCGATCATCTGAATGGATTGTTTGATGATCTCGAACTGCCCCGTTTCAACAGCGATGTCATAGACGAAGACAGCGGCGACGACGGTCCACGCGATGCGGATCCAGCCGTACACCAGGCCGTTGGCCACCGCGCCCGCGATCATCGGGGCGGGCATGCCGAAGACGGCGAAGGCAAGCACTACCGCAGCCAGGAAGCCGTAAACGGCCGCGCGCCAGGCAGGCGACCTGCGCACCGCGAGAAAGTAAAAAAGCACCAGCGCCGGAACGGCGGCGGCAAACGTGGAGAGAGCAACGTTCCCCAGCGGATTGTAGTTTTGAAGCCAATGCGTATTCATGACCGCTGGGTGGAGACTAACACAGGATACAGGCTCGAAGGCAAGCGGGACGGAACAGGGGAAGGTGACCGTAATCCGTCAGTAGCTGGAATCGGAGTCGAGTTGCGAGGCAGGCGGAATGGGCTTCAGAGCGATTCTGCGCTTTTCACCTGCTGGGTGCGGATTGGATACTGAAGGATGATGAG